>Ga0209589_1011938_pt1 | contig 11995 bp, 5 predicted proteins | sample CowpeawhiteBW_FD_187525 | JGI IMG/M metagenome (GOLD analysis project Ga0209589, IMG submission 187525) | Root nodule microbial communities of legume samples collected from California USA - Cow pea white BW (SPAdes) (version 2) | ecosystem: Host-associated > Plants > Roots > Nodule | place: USA...
GCATTTGTGACATTTGACATCTGGCCTCCACCAACACCAATTGGGTTGATGACCTTTTCTCTTGCAATGGGGACAAGATGGAAAAACTTGTGTGTTGTTGTATTTGCTCCTTCTATTTTTCTTGACTGAGAGCATTCTCTTCAGTATAATTTAAATTACCTTCAACCGCTTCATGATCTTCTCTCATCAATCTTCGTTGTTCTTGTGCTTGCAAGGCATGTATCACCTCTGTAAAGGTAATTATAGACAAATCTTTTGTATTTTCTAAGGAAGCAATAGATGCCTCATATCTTTCTAGCACCGTCACCAGAATTTTCTCAACAAGTCTGGAATCTGAAAACTCTTTTCCCAACAATTTTATCTTGTTGGCAATACCCAACAATTTGTTTGAGTATTCTTTAATCGTCTCTGGCTCTTTCATTCTTTGCATCTCAAACTCCCTTATCAAGTTCAAAACTTTCATGCCTCGAATCTTCTCGTTCCCTTCATATTCTGCTTTCAAGTATTCCCATATTTCTTTAGGAGACTTTAAAGTCATGATCCTGGTCATAATCATTTGTGAAAAACCTGCGAACAAGCATGATTTTGCCTTTGCCTTTCTTGTTTTCTTTTCTTTATGCGCTTTCATTTGAGCCATGGTGGGATTTTCAGACAAGGGAACATCATCTTCCTCCACAACTTCCCATAGATCTAGCCCCTCTAGATATGTTTGCATTCTTACCGCCCATAGATCATAGCTTTCACCATCAAAGAGTGGAATAGCGACGTGTGACATATTTCCTTCCATTCTATCGGCAGTAAGAACAATGGCTCTTGATACCAGTTGTTGGGATTTTTAGGGCTTTTGAAAATATGAGAGATATGAGATATATGAGAGATATATGTGATATATTATACGGAGGAACATGTTTTTGTATTTTATTGATATACTCTATATATAAAGCAAAATATAACAAATATCAAGTATAAAATATTTAAAATATCTCACTCCTAATCTAAAATAATAACAAATTTCTAAAACTGACACATATCTCTAAAACTGAAATATTTTCTAAAAACTAATTTAAATAAAAAAAGATATTAAGTAATATTCTCAACAGATGCTTAGTGCATTTTAATTACCTTTTGAATCAAATGTCCACATTTCACCTAATTTCACTGTTCTTTTCACTTTCTGACGATTTTCCCTACTACTATTTTAGGCACCATTATATCCTGCCACGTATTCATTTAATTTCTCTATTAGTTATTTTTCCTTTAACATCTAATGGTTTATTATGATCCAACTGTCTACTCAGTTTATCAACTCATTAGATGATATTCTCTTCTTAACATTCACCATCTCTTATCTACATAAAATAATCACACCACTCGTCTGAAGGCCTATGTTAAACCTAACATTTTCTTTCTATTAGTTATCGTGTTTGGTAAGAGTAAATTCATAGCATATGCTCTGTAATTGCTCTTGACTACTCTTTCTCCCAGAACTTTTATTATACTCATCTCTAGTCCCTCACATCTATACTAAAAGTAAATACGGCAATCGTCCGGTGGGTTGTTTCTATACTTAATACTTATTTATCGTCCATTTATGTATCTTAGTTTAAGTTTTCTTTTAGTCATTATCCCATTTGTTTAGTCCATTACTTACAAAAAAATTTGGATCTTACACTTATCATTTATCTAAGTAAAAGTTTATTAGACGAAAAAAACAAGTTCGTGTTTGTGCAAGCAAAAAGCTTATTTGGCTAAGTGTAAATGCTTGCATCTGTCCAAGCAAAAAGTTTATCAAATGAAATACATAAATGAAATTTCCGCGTCTATTTGACCAATGAAACACTTGTATGTGTTGAGATCTAATGCTGATAAAAACATGTTTCATACTTTGTTGTTAAGCATGTAATCAAAATCAAAGAAAGAATATGTTGAATTGTGATCTAACTTTGGCTTTCTTAAGTTATTCCTCTAGTTTCTTAACTTATCTTCTTGTTAGAACTATGCTTTAAGGGGCAACTTAAGGATTGAAATCTCGTCTCCCTCTCTCGAGTTCTTATCTTACTTCTTATATTGACACTTAAATGGGTTCTTTCAAGTTAGTAATCACATCAAATTGTATTTGGAGCCAATGGTACTTAGAGTACCCACTTTACTCTCAATATAGTATTATAAAAATTGAGAAACAAAAGTTTGAGCGAATATTATGCTTAAATTGAATTAAAATTTTATAGAATGTGATATAATTTTATAAAATTATTTCATTTTATTGTACGAAATACCTTTAGTTCTAATTATAACATATTTTAATTTAAATGAAATTGTTCCATTAAAAAAATTATTGATAAGGAATTATGATGTAATGAAATTCTAATTTACATAGAGTATTTTCTTACTTGAAATTAATTAGTTACATTTGAAGTTTAATTAAACTACTTATTGAATTTCTACTTGAGTTCTTTTTGTGTATATTTAAGAGGATTAGTGGTGACAATGAAACTCAGCTTTACATTTACTTTTGAGGAAATAATTGCTATAATATCATTAAGAACCGTGAGTTAATGTAATGTGATATGGATAAAATTTAAAAGCTAAGCTTTACATTTACTTTTGAGGAAATAATTGCTATAATATCATCAAGAACCGTGAGTTAATGTAATGTGATATGGATAAAATTTAAAAGCTACTTGTTTCAGAGTTGCTCTACTTTTATTTAAACCATTTTTATATATGCGTGTATTTCTTTTCTACATGATTGATTTTGAAGAATGAAAGATTTTATCTATGGATAAAATGCATATGTAGGTACAACTTGATATTAGTAATTATTTATGTACATAGAGGGCCGAGTACATCCTTACAACTTAGGAGTAGAGGATGTATCGGCATTAAGGAAATGATAGACAGGTATGTCACTGCTGCAATACGAAGTCACCTAGGCAAAAGGACAAATCTCAGAGTAATTAAAGGTAAATAAGCTTGATAAACAATACACTAAAATGACCTAATCCTATATAATCCAGGCCCAATAGTATGGGCCCATTCAGGTAGTATAAATAACATTATTCATGAGATAATTGACTGATCTCATTTATTGTTTTTCACCTATACTTGTACAGTAACTAACTTGAGTGTTAGAGTGTTTGTGCAGGCACCCCGTCGCCGAGGACGTAATATTCACATTGGAAGAGGACATCTCGACCACCAGACGTGAAAGGGGTTAAAGGTTTGAAAGGAAGATTGAAGAATGTATTCCAGTGTGGACCTAGGACATCTTGAGCTCGATAAAAGATTTGTCCCTTAGGGTACACTTAGTCCCTGTAGGAACAATTTACTATGTGGAAATGTATCCCTTATCTTAAATGATAGTTAATTTTTGAATTTTCTTTTATTACAAAAAAAACTTAATGTCTTTTTGTTACAATTAAGAAAAAATATTGCGGCAATATTTATCTAACTAAAATATGTATTTAAAATTAAATAAAATTCAATATAACGTTATCTTACTATATTTTCTCAATAAATTATTAATGAAGTATATTGATTAATTTAATCATTTACAAAATTCATAAAATAATTAAAACAATAGACAATATTTAATATGTTACAATTAGGAGAAACAACTGACACTAAAAATTAATAAAAGTTAGGGGAATCCAATAAATTCAATACTAAATACGATAAAGTATAAAATGGATTATAAAAAAAGAAAAAAAAAAGAAAACGAGAACGTAATTGTTAATTAATATGCGAAGAATGCTAATTGAAAATTTATTTGGTTTTTGTTATAGTGACATAAAAACAAGTACGAGAATCTATGCAATCGCAACACAATTGAGGAAATGAATTGCAGATAATAAATAAAGACCCATTATTTACTTTTAGTCCAGTTTTGATCTCACTCTTTTATTATTCTTAATCTTCTTAATGGTTGTAATTATTTATTCACGTTTCTTATTTAAGGGTTATTCTCATTTAGAAAAAAAAAAAAAATATATATATATATATATATATATATATAAAATTATAAATAAAACAAATAATATATTTGTTCATTTTGAATTTATAATTAAATATGTTTTAGATTTTAAATTTGAATGTAAAATTAAAATTTGTCTTTATTTTAAATTTACATTTTAAGATAATATTTTAGGTGGAATGAATAAATATCTCAAAACACAAAGATTATTTAACATGTTAAAAGAATTTAAAGTGGTTAAATTTGAAAACTACATTTTTTAGTTTTTAAAATTTGGATACCAAATTATATTAAAATTTGAAAATAAAAGAATTTTAATTTCATATTAAAATTTATAACTTAGAAACATATTTAATACTTAAATTTAATTATCTAATATACAATGTTAAAATTAATTTTAAATCAATTAAAAACGTAAAAGATGTTTAATTTTTCTGACATTAACAATGAAACTAACTTACATTTAAATTTGAGTTTATTAATTTTTATGATAATAATAATTATTTTGAAATATAAGTAATACAATTTTGTTGTAATTAATTAAGAAAGTAAGTGGGGAAAAAGTAGTCCGTATAAAAATTCCAAAAAATTGATTTGGTAGATGTAAAAAAGTGAAAGCAGGGGCAGAATTAGCATGTCTAGTAACAACTAACACACACAAGTCACACAACCACTGAAATAGGCTTGTTTCTTGTGTCTGGTGGGAATAGACAACACAGAAGCGACACACATGACACGACACACCACAAGTTGAAATAAAATAAAAGAAAATAAATAAATAAATGTGCAACAAAATTGGACTATGTATAAATTAATAAACAAAACCTCTCCATACAACGGAGAGTGGTCATTCATTATTCCAACCGAGTAACGCCGTTTCCTTTCCCATCCTCTCTCACACACACACACACCGCGCGTCCTTCAACGGAACGCTTCTTCTTCTTCTTCTTCCTCGTCTTCGTCTTCTTCTTCTTCTTCTTCGTGTTCTTCTTCTTTCTGCTTCAGCTTCTGTAACTGAAAAACTTACGGTGGACGCTGTCGGAAACGGGATCTTGTGGAGAGAATAAAGAGGATTCAGTGATTCAGATTGGTTCTTCTGCAGGCGTGACAAAGCGAATCGTTTTTGTTTTGGCGAATATTTGTATTTTTTTTCCTCGGGCGTTGACCTGCGTTGAACCATGTTGAGCCGCGCGTCAAATGTTTCGGCCGAAGGTGGGAGTCGAATGAGCAACGTTTTTGTGGAATTTGAGGTTTCTTAATATGTTTTTTGGGTTGACGGTGTGGTTTTTTGTTTTTTTTGTGGTGTTGAAGCAGTGGTTGGTTCTGGTGATGGTGAGGATGAGCTGTATGAACAGCTCTGGAAGGCTTGTGCGGGACCACTGGTGGATGTTCCTCGTGTTGGCCAGAGAGTGTTCTATTTTCCACAAGGCCACATGGAGCAAGTGAGTTTGGCAGCTTGAGGAAATATTTTGTTCTTATTTTGTGTGTAATTGTGTAATTGTGAAATTTTAATTTTGTTTAACTTTAGTGTCTATTTTTGAGAGATTTGTGGACAGAATAAAGAGAGTAGAATGAGTTTTGATTTTTTTTTTGTTTTTCTTTAATTTGTTGATGTTGGTGGTGGTGGTTGCGTAGTTAGAGGCTTCAACCAACCAGGAATTGAATCAGAGGATTCCTCTGCTGCACCTTCCAACGAAGATCCTTTGTCGCGTCGTGAACGTTCATTTACTGGTAATTATTTTGTTTTCTTTTGTAATTATCCTTCTTATTTTTGGTAATTTGGGAAAAATATGAATCTTGTTGGATGTGTGAGAAGACGGTGGAAGGGGCATCTTGGTTTTGGAGTTTCTATTATCGTGAAAAGTTTAAAATTGAGATTGTGGTCGCAGTTTTGTCGTGAATCTTGATGTTGTGGAAAATTACTGACAAATGCGGTTGATGTGACTGCAATTGTGGCTTTAGAGAATCCCAACCTAAACTTTGAATTTTGGAATACAAATGCTTACTTTGATTTTGGCATGTTTTAGGCTGAGCAAGAAACGGATGAGGTTTATGCGCAGATCACTTTGGTGCCGGAATCTAATGTAAGGATTTAAATGCCCCTTTTTGATTTTCATGGTCAACCTTAGATTCTTCTCTAATGGTGCTAATATGTCAGCAAGATGAGCCTACAAGTCCTGATCCGTGCACTGCTGAACCTACAAGGGCACCGGCTCACTCGTTCTGCAAGGTCTTGACTGCTTCTGATACTAGCACCCATGGTGGCTTCTCTGTTCTCAGGAAACATGCCACTGAGTGCCTTCCTGCATTGGTAATATAATCTGTTTTGTTTTTGTTGAATTTCTTTTTGATGTTCTTTTTCTGGTTGACTTATTTTAGAAAACCGTGTTTTGATTTGTTTTATAGGATATGTCCCAACCAACACCAACCCAGGAATTGGTTGCAAAGGATCTTCATGGTTATGAATGGCGGTTTAAGCATATATTTAGAGGTAAAGGAGATGGGAAATTGATGTTTTCTTCTAAGTCTTACTGTCCTAGTGATTTAACTTTCTGATTGCCTACAGATTTTACCTTGTTTTGAATTTTTTTTTTCAGGTCAGCCACGCAGACACTTGCTCACGACTGGATGGAGTACTTTTGTGACTTCTAAAAGATTAGTTGCCGGGGATACCTTTGTGTTCTTGAGGTGAACATTAACATGTTATCATATCTTTAGTTTCTTTTCTATGGTTCATAGATCTTGGTTTTTAATGAAAAGATCATGTCAAATATTTTCAGTTTTTCTATACCAGTGTTTCTTTAACTGAGATCTTATGTGTAGAGGGGACAATGGGGAATTACGTGTCGGAGTGAGACGTCTAGCTCGCCAGGCAAGTAGCATGCCTTCGTCTGTGATTTCCAGTCAAAGCATGCACCTGGGAGTTCTTGCAACTGCCTCTCATGCTGTTGCAACTCAGACTCTTTTTGTGGTATATTATAAGCCAAGGTAGAACTTTTACTTGTTTCAAGAACTAGAAAATGTCTCAGTTATAATTAGTTAGTGGATGATTGCTGATATGAGTTGTTTTCTTAGGACGAGCCAGTTCATCATTGGAGTGAACAAGTATTTGGAGGCTGTGAGCACGAAGTTTGGTGTTGGCATGAGGTTTAAGATGAGATTCGAGGGGGATGATTCTGCTGAGACTGACAAAAGGTAGTACAATTTGTCGAGGTAGTTTATTATGTGACCTTTTCTTAGCCATTCTAATACGTTGTTGTTCAGATTTTCGGGTACCATAGTTGGAATTGAAGATATTTCTCCTCATTGGGAAAATTCGAAATGGCGATCGCTCAAGGTATTGTCATCTTCCAATCTGCGGTTGTTCATTTACTTTTTTGATGATCATGTTACTCATCTTTTCTTTTGTTCTCAATCCCCAGGTTCAATGGGATGAACTTGCAGCTGTTCCAAGACCTGAGAGGGTTTCACCATGGGAAATAGAGCCATTTGTAGCTTCTGCTTCTACACCCTCAGTTCAACCCACTATTGTGAAGACTAAAAGGCCCCGACCATCCAGCGAGGTTCCAGATGTTGGTGAGTAAATTTTTGTAAAAACTCATTTCTTATGCTTATCGAGTTTCTGGTCTTGTTTGACACTCAACAATTACTTTGAAACTAGATGCAACATCCGCTGCTTCTGTTTTCTGGGATACTGATATGCCACAGCCTGAAACGACACAAATCAATGTTTTGGCCGAAAGCAAACACAATGACAATACTGGTACATGGCATCATATGCAAACCGACATGAATAGTAAAAGCAACAGCAACAACACTATGTTAAGGAATCAGACCGAAGGAAGTTGGCTCTCGTCTCCCCATTCAAGTTGTCCATCTCATTTGTTTCAAGACACAACAGATGATAGCAAGAGCGTCTCAGCTTGGCCTGTTTCAAAGCCTCATCCTTCCAGATTGAACAATGAGCACGTGCTTGACCAAGTTGACAAGGAGAGCAAAGTTGAGACTGCTACAAGTTATCGGTTGTTTGGAATTGATCTTATTGATCATTCTAGGAACACACCTGCTGTAGAGAAGGCATCTCCGCATGCAGTGAATGTTCCCAAAGTTACTACTGAAGGATGCACTAGCACCTTGTCCCAAACAGATGGTGGCCATATGTCGGAGGTACCAAAGGCTTCTTCCAAGGAGAGGAAACAAGAACAGCAACAAGTGTCTCCGAAGGAGAGTCAGAGCAAGCAAATTTCTAGAAGTCGCACCAAGGTGTTGAATACAGATTGTTTGTTAAGATATAAGTTATGACTGTTTACTTGTTCCTATTCCAAGCCTATCAAAAGATTTTTTTTTCTAACTTCAGTGTTCCATTGATGTTGAAAACCTGCCAAAAGGTTCAAATGCAGGGTGTTGCAGTGGGTCGTGCTGTAGATTTAGCAATGTTGGATGGGTATGATCAACTTATAAATGAATTAGAGGAGATGTTTGACATAAAGGGACAGCTTCAACACAGGAATAAGTGGGAAATTGTCTTCACTGATGATGAAGGTGACATGATGCTTGTGGGAGATGATCCATGGCCGTGAGTATCTATTAAAACACAATTATAGGATCACACAGTGATACATTTTTTTATCAAAAGAATAAGTTGTAGGAACAATATTGCTAATTCAGTAAAGGATACAGTAGATAGATAACATAAATCAGTGTAACACTATGCTGATTGATTTGATAATTTGTTGCAGTGAATTCTGTAGTATGGTGAGAAGAATCTTCATTTGCTCCAGTCAGGATGTGAAGAAGATGAACTGTGGAAGCAAACTGCCAATCTCTTCGGTGGAAGATGGGACTGTAATAAGTTCAGATACAACTGAAACCTGAAACTTTTTGACATTCTTTCTTGTGGTTTTGCGTTTGTTTGTCAGCACCCAAATGCTGATCCTTCTTCTTGTTGCTTCAATTGTTTGTGGGAAGGAAGTAGGTCTATTTGGGCTGGGTAAGTTTCATGTTATTAGATGTGAAACACTAGCTAATTGTAACTTAATTTGTAGAGACACCACCAGGCATTAATTGTGTTAGAAGAAAAAAAAAGACCAAAACAGATTTCTTTAATAAATTAGTGGGAGATGGCAAATTTAGGCTTTAGCATCTGTGAATATTCATGTTAAGTTTGGAAGAAGAATATGTTGGGGGTTGATTTGCCTTTTTTGTGGGAAGGGGCTTATTCATTTGTGCTTTTGTATGCATATCTTGTGCACTGTCCTCTAAAATTCTAATCTGGGTGAGTCAATGTATGTTGCTGTCGTATCACTGAATGTAAATTATGGCATTAAATTGCTTCAATTGTATTGTTCAGAAATACAGTGGTCCACTGTGACAGTGAGTCGTTGATTCACCTGACATAGGGGCTGAATTTTGCAGGGTGGTGGCACCACTCAAAATTCAACAAACGGTGAAATTTCTTGTTACCATTCAAGTCTCCATAAAGGGTTTTTGACTCAATTTTGTTGAATTTGAACCATAATTCCAACCATTCCCATCATGGGAGATCAACTTTCTCCAAAGAATAACTTAGACAAATTCAACTTTTGAATCATGATTATAAGTAGTGATTAAATTTGATAAATGTTTTTTTTTTTTTATATGTAGTGAAGCATTGAATAACCCTTAATTTATATTCGAAGATATATGAACTGAAATTAGAAAAGAAGAATTTGTTTGTTTACTATGGCTACACTTAAAAATATGATTTAAGATATTAATGATCAATTTATTGTTAGTAGAGAAATGTAACGTTCCTTTTTAGTAATAGGAAATTTGAAACAGTAGAAGTGTTAATAGTACTTACAAGACGTAATAAATGTAAATACGTATTTACTTTCAATGTGCATGTGATTATATCGTTGCCTTTTTATACTCCATAATAATAATAATAATAATAATACACTTGCATGCAACTTTGAGCCTAAGCATCTGTTGGAAATATTATAGTTGGGAAGTTCTACTTATGAAAATATTACTTTGCTTTTAATTTGTTTTTTCTATGCTAAAAAAATTGTACGGAAAATACTAAAAACATTTTTTTTTCATTTTCAGTCTCTTTGTTTTTTCCTCGGTAAAATTCCGCTTTTGTAATTAGAAGATAAATTACAAAAAGTAATGGCTGCGTAGTTTTAAGAAAATAGTAAATAAAGTAGAGTAGAAATTGAAAATAATAATAATAATAATAATAATAATAATAATAATAATAATATTATTATTATTATTATTAAAACTGAAGCAATAATTAATAATTACATAATCAATTATGAAAAGGGAGGGCAATGTTTCTACATATTCACTTGTGTACTCTTTTTTTATTAAAATATTTCATCTTTTTTTCCCTATAACCTCAAACAATTATTTTATTTTATTTTTTACGTTTTTGTTATCCTCTTACTCTATCTCTTTCAAGGATAAGAGTCCCACTTTTTTACTTAATCATGTGTACCAGCACGTTGATAACATTTTTTACCTAGTTTATTTTAGATACTTTCAATAAATCAATAATTCTTTTGTATGAACTACTCTAGGACAATCTCATGTCAAATAAGTTAACACTCAGGATTACCATTCGATTATACAATTAGTAGCATTATATATAAAACAATTTTATAATTGTGATTAGAAGATACTTGACATCCTCTAATCTTTTAAGATAGTAAGCACTTACAATAAAAGGTTAGCTTATTCTCTAAACAAAAATCATATTTGTAACGTTGAATCTTTTTTTCGAGTATTGACATGAATATTAGAGTGTCACTACATATATTCTATCGAGATTGAAAATCAAGAAGAGTTTCGTTTGAGAAGACTAAATAGAGATTAGTCCAATCAATCTAATAAATAATCAAAATTCATGTTCGAAGTTTTTTTATAAGTTTTTATATGAGGTAAGGAAGTAAAACAACTATGACATTTATTATTTGTCTTTCTTTAACTAATCAAAATAAGTCTAACTTTTTCACAAGTTAATAAGTTGGGTTAAGGAACAATTATTTCAAAAGGAATGTATAATGAGTTAACATAACTTTGAGTTAATTACCACTTGAATTAAGGCAGACAATGAAACAATAATTTAGATTGGCTTTTGTCTGATCGGGATTTGGCGAGATATAATAAGTTATTTAGGATAGTTTGAGTCCAAAGAAAAAGAACAATAATAGACAAGGAACTGTACCAAATTTAATGGAATCTTCCTCAATATAGTTAGCTGGAAGCAAAATTTTGATTTAGGTCATGTCTTAACTCGCAAAGCCAACTACATGTAAAAAATGTCATTATCAACTCAATTTAGACCTATAAATAGTTCCAAATATCCTCCGCAAAAGAGGTGAGGAGAAAAACATAATTGAATGTTTCTAGTTCAAAATTCTTAATATCTTTGGTTATAATGTTTTGGTATCAACCATTGAGTAGTTTATTGACTTATAAGATCTCATACCCTGTGTAAACACCTTGCAAACTCAAATATTAACTAGTGAGAGTAAGATGAGATACAATGTAATGTATTTGTTAAGAACTAATATGAGTTGGAATGGTTCAATGACCTAAGGAGAGTGGTAAAGTACTTTTCAAAATATTTGTAATCATGTTCTTAGCTAATAAGTTAATATTGTTAAAAATTAAGTGACATCCTTAATACAAAGAAATACAATGAAAAATCGTTGAAATAACAATTGAGAAAATTATGTGTGATGTTACACTAAATATTTATGAATCGACTACCTTATGTATGTGAACATGCTTGTATTAATCCCTTTAATGAATAATTGGTACAAAAATTTATAAAGAACATGAGTCAGATTAAATATCAAACTACATCTCATATGAAAACTGAAAATGTTAAGAAAAAAAAAGACAAAAAAAAAACATTTAACTCTTTTAACTTAAATGTTACATTACTTCTAACTATAACAAGTAGTAATATTATAAGTATGGTTTGGACATATTAATATACATTAATAACTCTGATCAAAAGACAGTATA
>Ga0209589_1011941_pt1 | contig 11991 bp, 9 predicted proteins | sample CowpeawhiteBW_FD_187525 | JGI IMG/M metagenome (GOLD analysis project Ga0209589, IMG submission 187525) | Root nodule microbial communities of legume samples collected from California USA - Cow pea white BW (SPAdes) (version 2) | ecosystem: Host-associated > Plants > Roots > Nodule | place: USA...
TTTTTTTTTTTTTTTATATTAATTTGGAAATGTGCTATTCACGCAGAACAAGACGATGGCCTTGAGAAATTGGAGGAGACTGTAATCAGTACTAAACATATTGCGTTGGCAGTGAATGAAGAGCTGGATCTACACACTAGACTCATTGTATGTTCCCCCATGTGTTTCTTTGCTCCTTTTAGTCCATCTCCTATAAGTTATGAAATCTAATCCTTTCTCTTCTTTTGCTAGGATGACTTAGACGAACATGTAGATGTTACAGATTCTCGGCTGAGGGTAACACTCTCACTATAACTTCTATACATAACATGTTTTTAAGCGCAAGAAAGTTGAATTTATGGCTTGGATTTACAACATGCACGATTTGGTGGAATCATGTGATACTTCAATTATCTACTTATCTTTTTCAGTCTATAAATTCCTTCATTTTGATAGGTATATTATCTTTAAATTGTTATTTTGAAAGTGAATCAATTTAACCTCCTTTCAAGTACACGACACAGGCACACATATTATTTGGTCTTTCTTTTTTGTGGTAGTGGTTTAGCTATAAAATCATACTTATTTGGGATGAATATACTTTCATCATTATACACTGTCAATTATAGATCTGTGGGGATTTCTGCTCATAATGTTACGTTTTTATTTGGAGATAATTATTTTTGTATAACAATATTTAGTAAATTTTTTTAAATATATTTGCATTTCCTTTACCTATCATTAACACTTTAATTTGGAAGTTTCAAATTTATATTTGACACCTGGCATAGAAAGCAAAAGTATGTGAAAATAAATGAATGATATTTCCATATGTTAATATAGGTATTTCTGGTGCATTTATTTAAAAAGTAGTTACTTGTTAACTCTCCCCATTGTTTTAGCTCTTAATTTGAGATAATGTAGAAATGAAGTAGCTTGCAACTGACCTTTCGAGTTTATGATTTGTAAACAGCGAGTTCAAAAGAACTTGGCAGTTTTGAACAAACGTACCAAGGGTGGTTGCTCCTGCTTGTGCATGCTTCTATCAGTGATCGGTATAGTGGTTTTGGTTGTCGTCATATGGCTGTTGATCAAATATTTGTAAAGATAAAAATACCCAACTCGTGAACTCTCTTTTTTATGTTTCTAAATATGTGCATTGAAATATGGCAACGTGTTTCTTTGTTTTTATCACTCGTTGTTTTGGAAATGACAGGGAATTTACTTTGTTGAAAGGTTTTGTTTTGTAATTCTCAGTTTTAAAGTTTTGCCTTGGAGTGTTTCTGTTGTAAAAATCATTATATCGAAAGTGGCTTCCATTAATGACTTGTTAAGCCAATTTGTGCCTTTTTGGAGCATTTTGAATATTTGTCATGCGTCTTCCTTAGTTCCTATCTAATTATTTTAATCCAAACAATATTTCATGAAATGACAATTAAAAATCACCACTAACGTTACTTAGTTTTCCTCAATTATTTCTGAATACATAATTAATATAGTACTAGTTTTATCATCACGATTGTTCAAAATTAAAAGTTAATCAATAAAGAAACCCTCTTCTTCCTTTATCAACTTCTGTAGATACCACTTGTATATCTGTATGAGGTCGAGCTCTTGTCTGGGATCCACTACCATGCATTTCATGCATTGCTTTGAGTTGTATAGACGCTTCATTCTTATTCTGGGCTGTATGAACGCTTCATTCTTAAAAATCACCACTAACGATACTTAGTTTTCCTCAGTTATTTCAGAATACATAATTAATATATATACTTGTTTTATCATCACGATCGTTCAAAATCAATCAATAAAGAAACCCTATTCTTCCTTAATCAACTTCTGTGGATACGACTTGATACGACTTGCATATCTGTATGAGATCGAGCTCTTGTCTGGGAACTACCATGCATTTCATGCAGTGCTTTGAGCTGTATAGACGCTTCATTCTTATTCCCTCTTGCCAAATATATGGGTATCAACCCTTGAACATTAGTTGGTAAGCTGGTGGTGGTCACGGGCATCGAAAACGAGGTTTGATCTGATTCCTGGTAGTTGTCTTTAGACGGAGTTTAATCCTGAGACAGGCCATACAAGGAAAAAGTGACAAGTGCAATCACATTTCCTTGCATATTATTACTATGTGCACATGTCCCATCTTCAGTTCTGGGAGTCGATGACTCCTACGTGGAACTATGATTTTTGTAACAATCATAACAAGAAACCTTTGATCCATCTTGAGTCCACTGACATGAAAGTGCTTGAACTCAGCAGCAGGATTCCTCAAGCATTAACCATAGTATTGGACCTTGTTGAATTCTTGGACAGTCCCAGTTTCACCTTTTCTTACTTGCACATCCATTGATTTGAGTCCGGTCACATCTTTCCAAGCTTTTTTGTTGATCTCCATGTGGAACACCTTTGATACTTGATAGCAGCACATCATTTTTGAACTTCAAGTTGGTGAAAAACACCTTCACCAAGTCTGGATAAATTTTTCCTGAAAGTTCAAAGAAAAACTTCAACCTTTGATGCTTGGACAGTCCCAATTTCACCTTTTCTTCTCTTTCAACCTTTCCACCTCTGCTTTTAGAAGTTTCACCTCCTCAGTTTCAGGATCTTGCGATGGCTCTTCACAACTCGAGTGAAAGGGAATTGACTTTAATGACAATTTAACCTTTCAAGCTCTTTATTCGATCCATTGGCGGTATATACAACTCTCTCATTTACGCCGATGGTCTTAGGTCCCTCTTAGCACGAACCACCCTATTGCAAGCACTCTTGACTTGATGAAGCATTCAGCAAAGAATCTTTCCGCATAACAATTTTGTAATGGAGTGTAACACGCACGGGAAATATTAATGAGATGGATAAGGAAGGAAAGTTAGTTTTGCAGCCAAGCCAAGCCACGTGGAAGATGACCAGCAAATGAAGGGCAGAAGGAAAAGCATGAGGCAAAGGAGAGAGAATGTGCATTTGAAGGATTTTGTGCGTTCAGATCAGACATGTGTGTGGTATGATCCTTATTTTGAAATCTTCTCAACTTTTCTCTCATGAATTCCCTTCGTTTCCTACCTTGACAATTTCCTTTTTCTCTTGACCAGGTTATGCTTTTCTGTGGTTATTGTCGAACTCTTGAATTGCTGTTTAGAGCTTTAATACTACAATTACAGAGACATTCTATTTTCTTTTGTGGTGTATCGTTTCCTTTCTCAGGACATTACTAGTTCTTTTAAAACTTTATTATCACCACATGCTAGATTTGGATAGAGTAGATATTGCTGTAATTCATTTTGAGAATGAGGTCATTCCTTAGGTTCAGATGTTGCAACGTTTGTATGCAGTTAATACTTGGGCAGCATTGACAACAACATTAGAATCACAGTTTGGGCCGTCTCCCTTTGATTGTCCCATGGTGAAGTTGTTCAAATTACAACAAACTACTACTGTTTCCGAATATTATTTGAAGTTCATGACTCTTGCTAATCGAAGTTCGGGCTTACAAGATGATGCTTTGCTGAATTGCTTTCTGAGTGGCTTACAGGTTGAAATTCGTTGTGATGTGGTTTCTCAATCCCCATTATCGTTGCTACGGGCGGTGGCGTTAGCCAAACTATATGAGGAAAGATATATTACGGTGCCTAAATCTAGTACCCCATCTATTCGTCGTTATTCCCCTGTATATGGGTCTGCTCATACTACTTCTTATCAACTAGTTAAAACCCTCACCAAATCGACCCTTCCACCCCTTTTGTCGACTCCTAATACTCCACCATTAAAAGACCCAACTGTCAAAAAAATTAGGCTAGCGGAAATGCAACTCCGTCGAGACAAGGGATTATGTTACTTTTGTGATGAAAAGTTTTCGTTCAATCACAAGTGTCACAATAGACGGTTTCCGTTCTTGCAATTGGAGGAATCCTCCATGGAAGGAGACAAGGACTCTCCCGATACTGGCCAATCCGTCCTCATTGAAGAACCACTTATCGAGGACCATCATCTTTCTCTAAATGCGCTTAAAGGCGGTATTGATGTAGGTACAATTCGATTTCTAACTTATGTTAGATAAATTACCTATTACGGTTTTGATAGATGGGGTAGCTTTGATAACTTTCTGCAACCTCGTATTGCAAAATTTTTGAAGCTCCCTGTGGAACCCGCTCCTTCGTTTAAAGTCATGGTGGGGAACGGTAATTACATGGCCGCTGAAGGAGATTGGTTCAGAAATTAGTTCTACACGCACAGGGGAATCTGTTTCAATTACCCGTGTATCTTCTTCCTATTTCTGGACTTGATCTTATTCTTGGAGCTAATTGGTTGAAGACGATTGGACCCCATGTCGCAGATTATGCATCATTGAATTGGAAATTCTTGCATAATGATAAGTTTGTCACACCTCAAAGGGATGTGGACCATATTCCAATGCAAGCTCATTTGCATCATGTTAGAAGAATGGTCAAGACTAAGGCAATTGCAGAAGTTTATACCATGCAAATGGTGGATACTAATAATGTGGTTCTTCATTTACCTGACTTGCCGGAAGACATCAACCCTCAATTGGCGGTGTTACTAAGGAATTATGCCTCTGTGTTACTTCTTTACCTCCTCGTCGTTCACACGATCATTCTATTCCTTTAATTGAAGGTTTTCCTTTACCCTTACAAGCAAAAGGAAGAAATCGAGAAATTGGTGGCAACCATGTTTAATGAGGGCATTATTCAACCAAGTAAGAGCCCATTTTCTTCTCCTATCATTCTTGTTAAGAAGAAAAATGGTTCATGGCGTGTGTGTACTAATTTTCGTACGTTGAATGCCATAACTATTAAAGGTAGTTTCCCTGTACATACTGTGGATGAATCGATTGACGAATTATTTGGTGCTTCAATCTTTTCGAAATTGGATCTATGTTCTGGGTACCACTAAATCTTGCTAGAACTTGCAGATAAACACAAAACTGCTTTTTGGACTCACTGTAACATCCCGACCAAATATTACAAATTTAAATAATATAATAAAGAAATAAAAGACAAACGACATTTATTATAACTCCATTTTCCAAAAATGCAAAAATTTAAGACTTTATTACGTTGTAAAATAACTCAAAATCCAAAATTTATAAAACTCAAAATATAATAGCCAAGTTCAATAATTTAAACGATTACAAAGTCTTTAAAAACCATAAATTAATAAAAACTCTTGATAAAACTTTTTTCTCAGTCTAGCCCCGCTCCGACTCTATGTCTCACCAAATCCACCTGCAACATCATCTGTTCACGTGTAATGCAATACACGATCATCGCCAAACACAAGCATATAGGGTGAGCTAACAGTATAAAGCATATATATACATACAGTTCAAATACACATACACATCAATAGAACTCTTATCCTTTGATTCCACACCACATGGCCACCACCATGTCATCCATGATCTATGTCTTTAGATGAATATTAAGATGTCTTGCTGCCACACCTACAAGCCACAACTTGTAGATCACGTGCGGGAAACCTACTACAGACCACACTCCGTAACATTAGGTGGAGTTCCCAATATGAACATAGTTCATAAGGAGGGTAATCTATCTAGACCCATCTGTACGAGCCATACCTCGCACACTCACACCAGCAACACTTGCCAACCCTAGCCACAACTCAAGAGTTCCTCGTGTTCATCCGTCATCCCGAGCCATAACTCAAGAGATGGCATTCTGAGTCACAATTCAAGGAATGCCATGTGTTTAACCCCTATCCCGAGCCACAACTCAAGAGATATGTTTTGAGCCACAATTAAAGGAACACTCCAGCAAGCCCACCTTTAAGGTATCCCCAAAGCCTTGTAGACCATGAACATCCAAAACAAACAAGTCTGCTAATCCTGTAATATCGCCTAGTGCTGTTCTAGAGCCGCCAGATGAAATTGTGTTCAGACCGCATAGCGAGAACACATCTGCCGCCAGGCGCCAAGCGCCTCAAATGCCACTGACCTACATGTATCGCCTGGCAGGGCGATCTTCACCGCTAGGTGCCCCTTGTTCCTATACCTCACTAATTTGGCAACTATCGCCTGACGGTCAAACACCACCGCCAAACGCTGTATCAGTACTTGCGCAGTACTGGTTTGAGTCTCTTGTAAAATTTTTCCACCCATTGCTCCATTATGACAATTGCATCCTCTAGTTGAAGTTGGTTGATACAACCATCTCTGTGGTCCATACTCTAGAATCCGCAACTCTATTGCCTAACGGTGACAATACACTTATGGTTTTTCCATTAGGAGTTATTCTCACACTTTAACCTATTCCCAAGTGCAATCCAATCATAGTTTACATATAACTTAGGTGTTTTCAATTCACTCACCCTTGATCCAGTGGCCTCATGATTCACCATCCTAAAATAAATAACCACGAAAAACCCCAAACCTTAATTTCCTTCACAACCACACAAGTTTCTTATTCTGTGCTGGCACTTGGCAGCTCAATCTGTACTGCCAGGCAATGCATAGTATTTTGGAAATTCCCAGAATTTCAAGCACGTGCAAAGACCCCAAGAAACCCCAAAATTCATCTCTCTGAATATCCCCACGATCCCACCGTCAATCAAGCTGCCAAAGGGGTCTAATACTAACGTAATTATGTAATAACAGTTTCCTTAGGATAATTCTGAATCCATTAATCTTAGACACAATATTCCAATCTCTTCTAGACCTTAAAAATGTATCATTATCGTTATTTACTCAATTACCTTAAATCGTTGCAGAATTCAATCAACCAATTTCATCTAGTATTCACTCATAGTTAGAGTTACATTTCCCTCTGATTAAAATCACCCAGAATCACCAAAACAACGAAAAGAAGATGAGTCGCGTGGCAGCTTTGAAGGCCCGCCAATGTCAAATCAATGCACAACCATTCAACCAATTCATATTTCATGATAATTCTTATAAATCTAGAATTATATTGTCACTCATCATGATCAAACATATTAAAATAATAAACACTTAAAATAACACACAATTTGACATACCTAAGACTCAAACCCAAGTCCTCTCAGCACAATTAAGCACTTTCAACCACTTGAGCTAGTATTTTTTCACATCATACAAGCCAACATTAATTGTCATAAAGGCTCACACTACCTGCATTTATTAATTTAATTAATTTTCTCGGGTCTTACACTCACCATGGTCATTTCAAATGGTTGGTCTTGCCCTTCGGATTGACTAATGATCCGGCTAAGTTCCAAGGATTAATGAATGATATTTTTCGGGACGTTTTACGAAAGTTTGTTATGCTTTTTTTATGATATCCTCGTATACAATTCTTTGTGGCCTGCTCATTATCATTTGGAAGTGGTTCTACAATAACTTCAGCAACATCAGTTGTTTGCTCGTTTTTCTAAATGTACTTTTGGAGTCTCCGAAATTTATTATTTGGGCCATATTGTGTCTAGACGAGGAGTAGCAATGAATACTTCAAAGCTGGATGCAATTCGTGATTGGCCCCAACCTACAAATTTGAAGAAATTACGCGAGTTCCTTAGAATCACAGGGTATTATCGCATATTCGTTTACAAATATGCCCAGTTGGCATCACCTTTGACTGATTTGTTCAAAAAAGATGCTTTTCTTTGGTCTGCGGTAGCCACTACAACCTTTTCTCAATTGAAGGCAACTCTTATGAAAACCCCTATGTTGGCAAGTCCTAATTTTTCAGAAGCCTTAATTCTAGAAACTGACGCTTCTGGTTTTGGTGTTGCTGCGATATTAAGTCAGGCGAATCATCCCATTGCATATTTTTCCAAAAAGATGTCCACGAGAATGCAACGACAATCTACCTACACTCGTGAGTTTTATGCAATAACAGCGACATTGGCTAAATTTTGTCCTTATTTGCTAGGACATAAATTTATCATCAAAACTGATCAAAAGAGTTTAAAAGAATTATTGGAACAATGGCTCCAAACTCCCGAACAACAACAATGGCTTCCTAAATTTTTGGGTTTCGACTTTGTAAGTTTTAAAATGGTTGAAATGCCAAGAAGGGGAGGGGGGTTGAATTGGATAGTTAAAAATTTAGGCAATCTTTAAAGGCTAAAAACTATCTTTAATTAAATTAAATCGATCACCAAATTTGGATGCAAAAACCTCTGGACAATATACTTTCAACCGATCAAAAACAAAGTTAGCTGATTGATTTTACTAGACAGATACTGTACTGGTATAATCAATCTATTGAATTAGAAAAATAGTCGACATGAATACTGAGAAAAATATAGAAATGCATATTTACAATTTAGAGCAAGAACAATGTAAAAGATCAATCAAGACAGATTCTAATTGATTATACAAACATGCTTAGTGTTGCAGATGCCACCAAAACACTCAAGAATATGAAAAAGATGGTTTAATCGAAGTTCTTTAAATTTGGATGTAGTTTCTTTTTAGAACCCGGATGAAATTAGTGTTTCTGTCTTTTTTATATTTTACTTTGATGATATGAAAATGACTAATTTTTCGTATCATCTAGTAAGATCTAAGAAAAGAGGGGTAGCTGTCAACACCTAATTTCGTCCGGACAAATAACATTATTTTAAAAATAAAAATAAAAAATAAAATAAAATAAAATAAAATAATATATATATATATATTCAAAAATAAATGTTAAATAAAAAGGATAAAAAATAAATTGTTAAAAAAAAATAATAATAAAAATTAATTAATAAAAGTTTTTTGAATTTATGTTTTTAAGCGTTGAGTAAAATAATTTTTGTCTTTCTAATATAATAAAAAATATATTTTCGTTTTTAATTAATTAATAAATTCAGAAATTAAAAATTAAAAATTAAAATTGAAAATAAAAACTATTAGGAGGATTGGAGGGAACGATTTTTTATTCTTCGATCTCAACTTCCTCCAACTACTGCTTACCCCATCTGTTAATTAAGTTCGCATAAGCACTAGGAGGTTCCCAGACACACGTTAATCCATCATCAAACATCCTCTTCATCTTTTGGCACCACTTCTATGCAACAATCTTCATTCAATCATTGAATTTAGAATTGCAACAAAGGAGAACCAATCGATAAACCAACAACATTTGGAATAAAAAACAGAGTTGCACAATAGAAATAGAAAGGAATGGATTTGCAGCTAATAAATAAGAATTCGGCAGTGAACATTGTCATTCCGGGAAATCGTGGGGCAGCCATGGTTGATTTTGGAATCATTTAGTAAAGGTATTGGAGAGGAAACCTTTGGGTTTTAGTCTTGACAGAGGAGTGGAACCATTCATGATGGGTGATGCTACGTTCAAAGCGTGCTGCAGCGTTTGAGACAACTCTGATGTCGGCTTTGGTAGTGTATAATGCTTGTGTGTTGGTTCGCGGTGGTCATCGACGTTGTTGTGGTGGTCGCGGCAAGAGAGATGGTGAGTCACGGTTGAACCAGTGTTGGATTCTGGGATGATGCGATGAATGTGAAAAGGTTTTGGCATTGGTGACGTCATTGACGACATTAGGGATTGCCGTCGTTGTTGGTCGTTCGTCGCCGGTGGTGGTCTGGTTGTGGGTCTCGAGCAAGAGCAACTATGGTGTTTGTGTGGTGGCCGTTTGCGGAAGGAAGGAGATGAAGTTTAAGGGTTGAAGTTCAGATGCTGTGTTTTTTTATATGGCTTTAGGGTTTTTTAATCTTTTTCTTCATGCACCACCACAGTTCATTCGCGCACCATGCCTGTTCTTTTATTAAGGTTAGCAAGTTTAAGTTTTGCTTCACGCACCACCACAATTTATTCGCGTACCACCCTATTTTTTGTTAAGGTTAGCAGGTTTAATTTTTGCTTCATGCACCACCACAATTCATTCGCGCACCACCCCTGTTTTAATTAGGGTAGCAGATTCTTTTTCTTCATGCACCTCCATATTTCAGTTTGCGCACCCCTTGCTTTTAATTTGGATTCTGTTTATTTACTTACTTCATGCACTCACCAATGTAATAACCCCACATCCCTTGCATTAAGTTTTATTTTACTTTATGTACCTGCGTTTTCACTAAGCACACACCCCACTCCTTATTTTCTCCTTAGGCTAAGCTGCGTTTTACTTTATGCACCCCTCATTTACTTTAATGCACCCCGCATTTACTTTATGCACCCTACGTTTCTCTTTTATGCACCACGTTTCGATGTATCTTTTTTTGTTTTTTTCTCGTTTATCTTTTTTTAATTAAATCTCACATTTCAATCATATCATTTTCAAAAATAAAAAAATATTTTAAATTGAAATAAAAATTAAAATAATTTTCAAAAAGGATAAAAATAAGAATAAAGAAAATTTTAAATTTTTTTTCTTTTTTTTTTCTTTTAGTGTCTAATTGACCATTCGCGTCGCATGACACTTCTTTTTAAAATAAAAATTATAAAAATTATTTTGGTGTCTAATTGGTCACTCGCGTCGCACAACACTTTCTTTTAAAATGCAAAAATTATTAGAATTTATTTTTGGTGTTTAATTGACCGCTCACGTCACACGACACTCTTTTTTTCAATAAGCAAGTTATAAAAATGTGTTTGGTGTCTAATCGGCCGCTCGCGTCGCACGACACTCCTTTTCAAATATGTCAAAGAACAACTTTCAAAAATTAAATCATTTAATCAAACAATTTTATAAAGAACTACGTAGACCTAATTTCTCATTTTAATGAGAATACGTAGGACCAAGGTTAATCTTTGTCGGGTCCTTTTTACTCCATTTAAGTTTCTTCCCAACCCGTACCTTTTCTTTTCTAATCTCTATTTTCATGGTTCTAACATAGGTTCACCTTGGTAACCACATATTCAATCTGTGCTAGTGTTTCCAGCTCTCGAATCTACTCTTGGAGTTGTGGTGCTCATTGGCTTAGGTGTCAGTGTCCTTGGCTAGCATTTTCCAGGTAAGGGAAGCTAGCATTTTAAGTTTATTATTACAAAAATGCTTACAATTAGGAAGACTACAAAAACTTTAAAGTTTAATAATAGAGAATGAAATAATATTATTTTTTGTGACTCTCTTACCACCAAATGAAGTTAGTGCAAAAAAGAAAAGTGTTATTAAGCTTTATTTGATCGTAAGACAACATGTCATTGATATTATTTAATTCTAAAGTTTCTTAAACCTTTTTAACAAAAAATATTTTTGCAGCAGACTTGAAACCACGTTCTTTGGGATTATGATCTAGGAGATAATAAGTTATCTATCTCATTTTTTTTCTACAAACATAATTCTTTTCTTAAAAATGAACTCATGAACACAATATCAATTTAAAACACAAATAGAAAAATACGAACAAAAAAATCACCGATAGAGACTACAAAAATGAAATATTTATCATTATGTTCATGAACAAATATAAAAAATGTAAAATTCCTAAAATCACCTTGAGGAAAATATACTTCTCAACCTTATCTTCCTTTTAATGAGAATAACCAAACCTGGTTATCTTGTGATAGGACAACATATTCACCATTGTAACTTTTCAACTTCCAATAACTTATTGATTGTCACAACAATATAACCATTTTTCTCCTTAGTACTAGAAAAAAAAATATTGATCATTACAATAATAAAATATTAAATTGTTAAAGATTATATATATATATATATATATATATATATATATATATTTAAATAATATATATATATAATAAATATAGTTAAACAATAACATAACTTTTGGAATTGTGACTTTCAACTCAAATAGAAGATGGAGAAAAATTTTTATATTTCATTTAATTTCTAAAAATATAAAAATAGATTCATAAACCATATACAAAAATAAAAGTGTACTTAATTGACAATTCATGAATTGAAATAACACATGATCATAGGAGAATATGTTAACAATATTTAGTAACATCACTCTTAAATTATATTAATACTTATTAACATCACTCTTAAACTATAAAAATACAAGATGATACTTAATAAATTTAATTTTAACCTTACTTAGGGTAGACAAATAATGAGTAAAAAAATGATAGAACT
>Ga0209589_1011943_pt1 | contig 11989 bp, 3 predicted proteins | sample CowpeawhiteBW_FD_187525 | JGI IMG/M metagenome (GOLD analysis project Ga0209589, IMG submission 187525) | Root nodule microbial communities of legume samples collected from California USA - Cow pea white BW (SPAdes) (version 2) | ecosystem: Host-associated > Plants > Roots > Nodule | place: USA...
ATATATATATATATATATATATATATATATATATATATATATATTATGTTTTTGTCTTTACGTGTTGGTTATTTGATTTGCTTTTGTTGTTTTGATGACTTGATCACTTATCATACTTCATCAGCATTAGATAGTAAAGACATCACATATGGTCTAGTGTTTAGATCCAATCAAATCTCCTAATGCTTGGCATATGACTTTAGTTGGTTTAAAGAGTATTGTTCTTAATGCAAGAGTTCCTCAACTTGGATCAGACATCCTGTGTCTGACACCCTTAGATTCTAATACTACAGACATGAGGTTATAATTATAATTAAGAGTACTTCCAGGTAAGGGTGAGCATCGGTCGGTTTGGGTCAGATCTGATAAAGTGAAAAAAATCGATATATCTGTTCAAAGATGGTTGATATAGAAGGAAAATAAGAGTTTTCGTATTCAATGAACAAAAACTTCATAAACAATGTCATAGGTGTAGATTTTAATATTATTTCACACCTACAACAACAATTACAATCAAGGACAAAGTGAAGATGATGATAATGTTGTGCATTATTTGGTATGCATTACACATATTAAATTTGAATAACATAACTACAAATAGAGGTGATGACAGTTAAACAAAGGAATGACATTCTCCGTCGTACCTTGACATTCCAATATGTAGAGTGACATTTGGGAAATGTTAACAACAATGTACATACCATATATGATCAAATGATTGAGAAGTGCTTTAACTTTTTTTTGTAAACACATTCCTTCTTAAATAGAAATGTCCTATGAACATCGATGAAACAAATTGTATAAAATGATGATAAAAAGTGATAGTAGTTTGAGTGATGTTTTTCAAATTAGTTTTTCTATCCATTAATTATATGTAATATTTTATGGTTTTCGATCATAAATTGACATTTATATTGTGTTTAATATGTTTGGACTCATGTTTTATGGTTAAAAATAATTTAAATAATATACAAATTATTATTTAAGAAAATGTTTTAAAATTTATTCCTCCAAATCCATTTTATAAAATTTAATTTTGTTTCCACAATTTTAATAATTTTAGTATTAATAGCAATTTCAATTTTATTTTAATATAATTTTTATTATTTAAATTTAAAATTATATCAAATTTATACGAGTAATCGATAACCATTTACTTTTAGGTATAATTATTCGTATAGTACTCAGTTTGGAATTAGTGTGTCAAATAGGTTTTAAAAAAGTGTCAATTGTATCCAACTTTTGAAAATTGCTTCAATTAAGTCTCTTTCAGACAGAGTTGACTAACGCCGTTAGTCAACGTGCCACGTGTCAATATGTGGTTTCTTTTTCTTTTTTTAAATTTTTAAAAATTTATAATTTTTTTTAAATTCTAAAAAAAATAATAAAAATGTCACGTGTCAAGTCCATGTGTGTGACACGTGGCATTATAATGTCACGTGTCAGTGTCACCATCAGATGTCATTGTGTTGATTTCGATTTAGTCCCCATATATGTCTTTTTGTTTCAATTTAGTACCTAAGTATGTGTATCTGATTCAATTTCGTCCCATTTTTTTTTAATAATTAAAATACTTTTATAATCCATTTTTTATAAGATTAAAAATAATTAAGTATAAACATTTTTACAAAATTATGTACTAATATTTATATTGTTTCTCTCAATTTCAGACTAAATTTATTATTTGTATAAATGTTATACTAATATTTTTTATTAAAAACGACTTTATTAATTACTTTTTTATTAAGTACTCATGTTTTGTTAATTTTTATTTTTTAAATAGAACAATATTGTCTCTTACTAATTTTAAACCAAAATTTCTATTGGTATGAATGTTATACTAATTTTTTTTTATTAAAAATGACTTAATAAAATGACTTATACCACTAAATTTTAATATAAATATCAAATACTTAATTTTTGTAAAACTTGTATATTTAATTACTTTTAATTTTATAAAAAAATATTTTAATTATTAAAAAATATTAGGTCAAGAGGTACTAAATCGAAATGAAAAAACATAAATGGGACATTGCAATGCCACGTGGCACTGACAATGACACGTATCATATACAAAACCTTGACACATAACATTTTTATTTTTATTTTCAAATTTTTTTTTAAATTTAAAAAATAAAAAATAAAAAAAACTAGACATTAACTAACGATGTTAGTCAATTCTATCTGAAATGAACCTAATTAAAATAATTTTCAAAAATTGAGATAGTTAATAATATTTTTTTAAACTGGTGCCTATTTTCAACGCTAACCCCAAACTAAGTAGTTTAGGAGTAATTATGCCTTACTTTTTAATATCTCACATCCATTACATTGTTCACGATCTTCTGGATTCTTTGATCTAACACCACCGATCTTGTCAATCACTCTTCCTCCCATCCACTTCATCACTCTTCCCAAACACTGCCTAAGAAACCCATCACACCCCTTCATTACGTTTTCCTTATCCTAATAAAAAATAGAGCATTCATCACTCGAACACACACGCCCTTCGTCACGGACGATACTGCACATCCATTCACACCATTTTTTCCGAGCGCCTTGAACACACACAAAAGCAAGTGAAAGGAGGTACAACAGGTAAGTTCGAAATTTGCGACTAATAAGTAGCTTCTCAGCATGTTACTAGTTGATTGTGTATATTGAAAATATACTCTTGTTACCACTTTTTCTCGCATCACACTTTTATGGAACTGCATTTTTCACACACGAATCCATTTCCTCATTCCTCCATCTTCGTCCCACCGTCAAACAACTCCATTCATTACACAAAACAAAAAACACTATCATCCCAGTTTCATACTCCACCCACTCTCAGTTTCTTCACCTTGCCAAGAGAAGGAACGTGAGTCGGAGTTTCGAAAAGGAAGGGGAGAGCGTGGCGAGGATGGCTTGGCCGACGACGGTGTTCGGAGTCGCCGGCGGTGGATGAAGTCTGCGGAGAGGAACCGTGCGCTGGTCGGCTGTCGGGGGTGGTGGAAGTCGCAGCAGCCGCCGACAATAAAGGCAGCCCCACGTGTACGTGTTAGAAAACGAAAAAAAAAGGAGGAAGAAGGAAGCAGCAGCCCCGGCGATCGGTGAAGCCACCGGCGGCAACATGCGGCAGCGGCTGCAGCGCCGGTTGGCCGGACGTGCGTTGGTTGGTCCTGGGAGGAGGGACGGCTGGTGATTTTCACTATCAAGTGGAAGAAACAAAACCCTAGATGACTTGCCTCTAAAATAAATTTGGGTTGGCCCAATTTTCGCTTCAAGTACCCCCATTTTAATCTTTGCACCTCCATGTCTTGTTTGTTTTGGGTCCTTTTTATTTGGAGTTTAATTTTGGTTTGTATCGTTTGGGCAGGTTACATATACATGTTACGGATTTTTATTGTTGGCATTCTTCTTGCCAAAAGAAAATTAAGTGATCACCGAATTTTGAAATCCGATTTAGGGAATCACCGGATTTGGAAATCTGGTTTAGGAAATCACTTAGATTTGAAAATCTGGTCAAGAAACTTATTCATTTAAGAACTCACCGAAATTCAAAATCCAGTTTAGAAGCTAATTAGATTTCGAAATCCAGTTTAGAAACTCAGATTTCGAAATCCAATTTTAAAATGCATCGAATTATGAAATCCAATTTTAAAATTTACGGATTTTGAAATCCGATTTTGAAATTCACCGGATCTTCAATCCTCGTTTGTAATTAGTCTGCATATTCCAACTTTTGAAAAGCTCATTCAGTTTACCATTTTCTCTATTTGATACAGATAATGTACATTGTGACTATTTTACTGTTAATGATTTTGAAATGAGTATTCTTCAATTATGAATTCGATTTACTGTGTGGATTGCAAGACTTTGATTTTACTGTCGTTTTCTACAGCAACGACTTGTGTTCATTTTTTATAATTTAAAAAAGATTACTCAATATTTTATCATAATTAAAATGATTTTTTCTTATTATTCGTTTAAATTGTAAAAACTCTTTATTAATTGAAAAGGATGTTACAATGCTCATTATTATATAGGTATCTTTTTTTAAAGAAAAACAATTATTTAAAAGAATTTGATATGAGTAAAGATTTCCCCTTTCTCCTCCAATCCACGAGAACACCCCACACTGTTTCAAACCTATACAAATTCAGAAGTGTCGTTGTTGTTAGTCTTGTTTCTCTTCCTGCTTCTGCCTGTGTATTGGAGTGTTCTAACTCTACCAGCCCAATTCATAGACACAAGAGTCACAAAAAATAACCATCTAATCAATATCTTACAGAAATTTTGTATGCTAACGGTTCTAAATCACACCCAGCAATATTAATTTAAAGCTTTTGGAGTCTGGGATCACATCGGTTATATTTCATTGCAACATACCTTAGAGCTTCATTAGGGTATTCACAAGGTAGGCATGCTTATCACTCTTTGCTTATTTTATGAAAGATGTTTGATGATATGTCTCAAAGAGTTTTGGATCTTGTTTTCCGATGTTGGATCTTAAGGGAAGTAAGCCATGTTATTTTAATGACTGACGTTTCTTGGTTGCATTTACTGATTCACTATATGGCCATTTTTTTTTCTATTAACTGCTGTTGTATGAAATTTATGTGGATTTTGATTTTCTAGCAGAATGTGAACTCTTTATGGTATTTTTTTCCCCTTGTGACCAATGGCTGGGGTACTGCATATAATATACACTTTGTCTTTCCTCAGATGAGTATTTTAAAGTATTTGGAGACGTCCAGGCATAAGGTTTTTGCTACAAGAAAGTATCTGAAAGGTAAATTTAAACTAATTGAACTAATGCAAACTAAATTTCCTATCATCTGATGCTGAAAACAACTCAATGAAGTTGTTGTAGTAGTAAAACTATTATATGCCCATTTCAGTGTAATCAAAGTTAAATAAAAAAAAGTTCATTGTAAGTTCTGATTATGATCGTTTTATTTTTTAAAGGAGAAAAATATACATTAAGTAGTTCGAAGAAAATGCGGTCAAGCTTTTATACTGAATTTTGAAGCATCCAAGTACCATTGTTTGTGTGTGAAAGGAAGGAATTTAATTCGTTATTTTTGGATAGTGAACTAAACCCAGTTACCATATTTTTTTTTCATTGCAGTACTCGGTTTTTCCTCTTTCCACACAGCTCCAAATTCCTCTGTGGAACTTCACTCACAAGAAGAGGAAGTAGTGATTGCTTTGGGAAGCAATGTAGGTGACAGGCTGCATAACTTTAAGGAAGCCTTGAAGATGATGAGAAACTCAGGCATTAACATCACAAGACATGCTGGCCTGTATGAGACAGCCCCGGCATATGTCACGGATCAACCTCGATTTATCAATTCAGCAGTTAGAGCTGTCACTAAACTTGGTCCACATGAATTATTGTCCACGCTGAAAAGAATTGAGAAGGACTTGGGCCGAACAGATGGCATAAGGTATGGTCCAAGGCCAATTGACTTAGACATTTTATTCTATGGTAAATATAAAGTGAGTTCTGATATCCTCACTATACCTCATGAAAGAATTTGGGAAAGGCCATTTGTTATGGCCCCTTTGATGGATTTATTGGGATCAGCTATTGACAGTGATGCAGTTGCTGCCTGGCATTCATTTTCTGGCCATTCTGGTGGACTCTCTGGATTATGGGAGGATTTAGGCAGTGAGTCCCTTATTGGAGAGGAAGGTATGTATAGGGTAATTCCTGTTGCAAATGGGTTACTTGATTGGTCTAGGAGAACTTGTGTGATGGGGATCCTTAATGTGACTCCAGATAGTTTCAGTGATGGGGGGAATTTTCTGTCTGTGGAGTCAGCTGTTTCTCAGGTTCGGTTAATGATTTCGGAAGGAGCAGATATGATTGATATTGGGGCACAGTCTACTCGGCCAATGGCTAGTAGGATCTCTGTTGAAGAAGAATTAGGTAGATTACTACCAATCCTAGAAGCTGTAGTGTCAATGCCTGAGGCTGAAGGAAAGCTCATATCAGTGGATACTTTCTACTCTGAAGTTGCTTTAGAAGCAGTGAGTAAAGGGGCTCATCTTATAAATGATGTATCTGCTGGGAAGTTAGATAGTAACATGTTTAAGGTAATGGCAGATCTTGATGTTCCTTATGTTGCAATGCACATGAGGGGGGACCCATCTACAATGCAGAATAGTGAAAACCTGAAGTATGATAATGTCTGTAAGGAAATATCATCAGAATTATACTCAAGGGTCAGAGAGGCTGAGATCTCAGGAATACCAGCATGGAGGATTATCATTGACCCTGGCATTGGGTTCTCAAAGAAAACTGAAGACAATTTGGAAATCCTGTTGGGACTACCTGATATCAGAAAAGAGATTGGCAGAAGAAGTTTGTCCATATCTCATGCTCCCATGCTAATTGGAGCCTCTAGAAAGAGATTTTTAAGTGAAATTTGCCCTCGTCCGGCGGCAGAAAGGGATCCTGCTACAATCGCTGCTGTCACGGCTGGTGTTTTAGGAGGGGCTAATATTGTTAGGGTGCATAATGTGAAAGCTAATCTAGATGCCGTGAAGCTATGTGATGCAATTCTAAGACAGAAAAGTTCTCACATGAAATCTCGACATTGAGAGTATTTATGCAGCAAGAACTCTATTGGTGTTGTTCTTTGCTATGTCCTTCCTACTGCAATGTTTTCTGTAGAACACCACGATGCTGCTAAAGCCAGCACAGAGAAGCATCGAGTACAATGTAGCATTTGATAATCAGCAAACCATGTTCTATGGTAATTTTGTCTCCTGTTTATCTCATTCCTTTTTCTTTAATCAGCAAAAAGGCCATCAAATTAATAGAGGTAAAACCAAATAAAGATGAAAGTTTAAAGCCAAACAACATAAAGGTTATGGCTAAGGACACAACACTACTAAAAATGCTTGACCCTCTGATGTTATAAGTCTATCCCAGCCTCACTCAGACATAGTTTATCTCATTCCTTAACAAGTATTTGATTCACTGATTTTATTCAACCCTTCATTTGTAACTTGTTGATTCACAGATTTTGTCATATTCAACAATTTATGATTCCTCCAAAAAGTAGTTTTATTTCAAAGAAATACTAGCATAACATTTCCTATTGCTTGAAATTTATGCTAGTCCCACTAAATATGAATCACATTTCCCATTTGGTGGCCCCATTGTCAAAGTAGTGAGATCCACATAAATTTTAGCCTATAAGAAAATGTATTGAAAAGTGCTGTATATAAACCTATTACAATCGGCTTAGTAGTAGAGATTTGAAGTAGTTTGCAGGAGGATAAAAGTTCAAACAATATATTTACTATATGCAAAAGAGTGTGTTGAAGAGTCCAGTGATCTGTTTTCACTATTTTTACATTTCAAACACTCAAAAAGTGATGTTAAGTTTTCTAATATAATCTTTGCTGCAGACAATTAACTTAACCCTTCTTTTGGGGGAAGTAAAGGACAAGGAATAGATAAAAAGAAAAAAAAAAAACTTTCTGTCAGGGGAAAAGGTAAAAGGGCCAGGAAAAGGGTAAATATATAAAATACTTTTATCTTATCTGGATGTTTATGTATTAGATGAATATATAAACAAACTATGTTTAATTACATTAATAAACTTAATTTATACTTTTCTCTCTTTTCTTCTTACTTCTCTCGTATAATTTTTGTTATAAAAGAAAATCATGTAATTGTAATTTCTCGTTTAATATTGCACTTTTACATCAATGTTATTACACTTACACCTTTGTCTTTTGAATAATAATATAGCAAATACATACATTAAAGTGAACAGTTTTTAAAATTTTCAAAATTAGAATTTTTTATTTTTTCAAAATTAGAATTGACTCAATCCTAATTTAGTATAAAAATGTCATTGGAAACTAGCAAATGAATTTAGGCTACTCACTTGGGCATTTCACGTTGGGGAAACATGGTCCAAAATAATTGTATATATGTCCGATTGGGAGAGGAACGTTGTTCCATTTTAAAAGGAAATTTGAACTTAATTAAATAAAAAAAAGAGCATACGGGTGGATTGAAGACAGAACAAATATTGATACGTGTCATTGTTATTGTTACATAGTACTGATAATGTCACGTAAAACACCATTGTTACATAGTATTGATAATGTCATGTGACTTGAATAAATTTTTAAGAAATAATTAAAAAAATAAAAAAATACAAATAAACATGTAACATGTTTTTAACATCATTAGTATGTTACTAATGAAAAAAGATTTAATTGAACTCAATTTTTAAAATATTATAACTTTATTAAAACAAAAATGAAAATGAAAATCCACTTACAACTTTTTAACTCAAATTTGAACGAAATGAGTATTTAAAGTTTAGTTTATTTATAAGTTAATATAATATAATTAAACAACTTTTTCAAAATTTTACTTTTAATTTGTATATAAACTAATTTTAAACTTTGAAAAAGGTCAATTTCATTTTTTATATATACCTTTTAGAAGTTTTTATACGAAGAAAGTCAGCTACAAATATAAAAAGATCCCCATCTTTTATAAAATTTATTTAATCATATTTATTTTTAGTTAATATAATGAGTAATATGACATCAAATCCTTGTATTATCGTATTCAAAGCAAACAAAGAAAATTGAGAAAATCAATCAAATTACATTTTCTCTTACACAATGGGTATTGTACTAAACAACCTGCTACACTTTATCTAAACTATATGAAAATAAACATTTCTGAAAAATACCAAAATACCCCATATCCAATCATTGACATCTATCCATTTTACAGGTTTTTTCGTCAATTACCCCTATTTTAAAGATATTTTCTTTAGTTTCCTACTTCATGTTCCCTACTAACCCCTTTTTCTTTAGTTAATTTGGTTGTCCTCATTTTTTTATTCACTCTTTTTTAAGTTGAGTTACTATAATTTTACTTCCTTCAAATATTATAGTTTTTACCTTGGATTTCTCATAATGATTGTAGGCATCGCAGGATACTATATGCAGCTTAGTTGTTGAACAAGTTGTCTCTGTTAAAATGGCAAGAGACAGCTACAAAGTTGGCCCTTGATGATACATGTGGAAAAATGGACGAGTTACAAGGGAATGTCGTCACTCTAGAAGAAAATCTCAAGGAAGAAAGGTAAATTTGAATTACATAGGGTACATTAATTGTTTCTTTATTGTTGAATTCGTATTCTTATCTCATGAATGACTTCGTGATATCATATTCCAGGGATAAAATCTAAGAAAGTAAACAAACTCTCAAAGAGATTGAAACTAAGCACAACCACTATGCGAAAAGACAAGAGGTTTGGATGACATGGGTTTTGTAATTGGATCAGTTTTCATAGTTATATTGTTGTGCATTTATTCTTAATAATAAGCTTTTAAGGTGGTAATCTTGTCATTATTAATTTCTTTCATTTTCAGGAGTTAGACAATGATATGAAGAAGTGCAAGGAAGAGTTCAAGGAGTTTGAAAAGCAAGATGTTAAGTATCAGGAAGATTTTAAGCACGTAGGTCAAAATATCATAAAGGTAAAGGATAAAGTAGAAAAGGTAGAGAGGCAAGTCATAGTTCATTGCAATTGAAACTTTGTGTTCATGAGACATCTAATTCTTTTGTTTCTACTTTGTATGTCAAGATTCATCCAAAATTGAAGCCTTTATGAAATAGGGTGAGGAATGAACTGATTTGATACCAAAACTTGAGAACAATATTCCAAAACTGCAAAAGTTGTTGCTTGATGAGGAGAAGATCTTGGATGAAATCGCATAGAGTTGCAAAGGTGGACTTTTATCATTTTTATTAATTTATTTCCAATATATTGGAAAGTGCTTTTAATTAAATTTGCTTTGCTGAAGTGGTGATGGATCTCCAGCTCCAATAACTATACTTTAGTCAAAACCACTTTAACATGTTTTTTATTCTTAAGCATACTTCCTTGCAAGTTGCTACATTTTATTTTTCATTCTATTTTAACATTAAAAAGTTTGTTTTAGTTAGGTTCCTTATTCTAATGCTTAACAGATAGTCATGGTTGTCTTCTGCCTCTTGAGATTATGAAAATCTGTTAGAGTGAACACACACGTACTTTATTGACATATGTGAATAGATTTCTAAATATACTATGCTATTTTGTTGGAGTAAACTGCATATTGTTATCCCGTGAGGTCTGTTTTTGATAAGTGAGTTTTTCATCCATGCCACTGAATAGGCATGGCAGAAGGTTGTAAAGTTTGACTTTTCATTACCCTAAAAATATTGATTAAGGACTGGGATCTTTGTATTTGTTACCAGAGAAAGAAAGTTTCATATATTGTTCTTTTTGCATTGTCATTACAATGGTGGCTTTGATCAATACTTTTTAGAGATGGGGATAAATCATACATGGCTTTAGGAGGCCACAATGAAATTGTCATTTTGGATACTATAATCTGTGGTCTGAAGCACATAATTTGAGTTTTTTTTAGCTGATAAATCTCTTTTTTCACTCAAATTAGCTTTCTGATTTTTCTATGCAATTTGTTGAATGAACATTTTTCTGAATATTTAAATACCACTAGCTATATTTATATATCATTTTCTTGGCTGACTCTATATTTATATAACATTTGTATATCATTTGATATGCACCTGCAACCATGTAATATATTCCAGATGTTTGATAAGTAATGACAAGGGCATTGATTGTCTGACCAGGGCCTATCATGATGACACATTGGCGGTGAAAGTGAAAGACCTCGTGTAAGCAATATCAGTAGCTTACTCATTCATTTATATCTCACTTTCTGTGATTTCTAAAATAAATAGTATACTCATTTATTTATTGGTCCAATAACATTTATTTATTGATCCAATACATCATAACTATAAATATAAAAAATGTATTATTTCTTTTAAATTTTGAGATATAGCAAAGAAAGTTTTGTCCTTTACATGAGAAGGAAATATAAAATTTTGTAGATTTTTTAAATACTTTTACTATATATGATTAATCCAATCTTTCAAAATAAATTTATTTTTTTTTAGAAATATCTTAATAATATGTTAGCTTTATTGTTGTCTATATTAGAATTTTTGTGGTGGTATTTTTTGATTTCAAGAATTTGAGACCAAACTAAATGTGTGTAACACTGAAGAAAAAAGTAGGAGTAAATACAGTAATTATCTTTCACTACATTATGTAAATGTGAATAAGTTTTATTTTTATTCTTTTAGTCGTACAAAATTAGATTATATAGTTGAGTAGTTTATTGTAAGTTAAAATACTATGTTGGTCCTCGTTTCTGTAATAAAATCTCAATTTGGTCCTCGTATTTTTATTAGTCTCAATTAGGTCCTCATTTTTGTAAATTAGTATCAATTAGGTCTTTTCCGTTAGTAGAGAGCTAACACCGCTAAGTAGGTGTCACATGTCAGCTTCTCGTTTTTTTGAATTTTTTTGAATTTTTGAATTTTTTGAATTTTTTGAATTTTTTTTAAAAAATATTTATGCCACGTGTCAGGTTTGTAGTGTGCCACGTGTCAATCTAATATGGTGACACGTGTCAAATTATTGTATGAATCTTAATTTGGTCCTCATATTTGTTAATTTGATTTGATTTCAGTCCCAATTTTTTTTAAAAGAATGTTAATTTCATGTGTTCCAAATTTAGAACAAATTTAACCTTTTTATAGATTTAATGATGATACTTTTATTATAAGTGATATTTCTATTATATATTTTTAACAACATTTAATTTATTTAAATTTATATTTTACATTAAACTTTATTTAAATTTTATTTTAAAATTATAAATATATAGATTAATAAATTTATATTCGAAATATTTGTATAATATTCAATATCAACAATATTTTAGAGTTGGCTTAAAAATAATAATTTTATAAATTCAAATGTAAAATTTTAAAATAATTTTATAACAAATTAAAATAAATATATTTAAAATTTTAATATTAAATATAATTAATATTATTAAAATATTTAATAAAAATATCAATTTTAAT
>Ga0209589_1011944_pt1 | contig 11989 bp, 6 predicted proteins | sample CowpeawhiteBW_FD_187525 | JGI IMG/M metagenome (GOLD analysis project Ga0209589, IMG submission 187525) | Root nodule microbial communities of legume samples collected from California USA - Cow pea white BW (SPAdes) (version 2) | ecosystem: Host-associated > Plants > Roots > Nodule | place: USA...
TTTTTTTTTTTTTATATTTAGAAATGGACGTTTCAGAAAACATTTCGGAATCTGAAACTTTCAATCTGAAAAATATTAAAAATAAGATGTAAGGAATTTTATTATATGAAAAATAAATTGGGAATTACAACTTGGTGTTGCTGACAGAAAAGAGTGGGGTGCAGGAAATAGCAGCCCATAAGAAGTTTTCGATCACTTAACTTATGTTGAGTCAGAAATGTGTGGAATCTGTTATAGAATAATCGTGAGAAAGAGGACACGAAGTAGAGAGAGACTGATTTTCTGTGTGTCATTTATCAATAGGAGAAGTTCCTAATTATATATATGAAAGACAACTCAAGGATTACACTTCAATGATTACAATACTAATGATAACATCAATAGAAATCAATTATAGGTAACTGTTAACAATTCAATGGACATCCATAAATTTCATGACATAAACAAATTTTAAATGTCAATTTTAACTTTTCATCAAGTGTAATCTTAATTAATTGAGTGTTGTTCTTGTTACTAGGAGAAGTTGTTCATCCTTTGTGTAATTCAAAGGAGATGTTCATTTTTTGCAGATTCGAGGAAAGTGTCTTTCATCTCTTATAACTTCAAAAGAGTTAGTTTCTTCTTTCTAAACTGCTCTTATTGTTATGGTAATATTAAGTTTACTTTAGTGTTTAATTAATTCCTATTAATTCCTCTTTTAGTAGTGATTAACAATTGGACGTGGGATCTTTTGATCTGAACAAATATAAAATACATTGTGCAAATTTCTCTTTCCCTATTATCTTTGTTTACATGTTAGCATAAACAAGATAAAAGTTAAAAAAGAGTTTATATATTCATGACAATAGACACACAAAAATAGATAAAAATGGATGTTATTACATATCCACAAACCTTTTTTATCATATCCATATTTCACTTCAAGTGCTTTCCATAACTCAAGAAGAGTTTTAGTATGACAAAATATCTCATAAATTTTCAGTTAAAATATATTCATGACATAAAGTACTTTCATTAGAAACACCATGCTTAGAAGTAGAAGATGTTGAATCATCACTTAATATAATAGACGGATTAGTAGTTTTAGAGATCACATAAAATAATCATAGTTCAGTGAATCAAAATTTCATTTGTTGTTACCAGTAGAGACAAAATTTTGCCTGTAAATTTTTCAAACTTACTTGAGAGTGACTTACACATATCCATGACAAACATATGATACAATATTATCTTTGAATTTTTTAGTAAAAGAATAATGAAGAATCGAGTTTTTCTCTTTAAGAATGTAAGTAATAAAATAGAGGTATGAATAAAGAAGATTGATCAAACCAATTAATTCTTATAAAAAATAACAATATATGATAAAAATTAATGAAGAAATGACTAGAAAGAGCATGATGTAGCGCACTACGCCTCCATTATACAGGATAACACAAAATAATATGCACTCATATCCCAAAATACAACAACTCATCAAATCCAACAAGTACAATAAAGAATCTTAAAATCTTATAAAAACCAATGTTTTAGAAGATAATCTAGAATAAAATATTATAAATTTTTGTAAGGGTTGTTGTATTTGTTGTGTATTTGTCTTATGTAAAACGAATTGTAGTTATAAAAGAGAGTAAAAAGTTGTTAGTAATAAATCCCTCTAAAACAAAATAAATATAATAGGTTAGAAAATTTTCAAATATGTGATATGTGAGATAATATGAGATATTTACATGGTCAATTATTTCGATGGATGTGGTCCATTTGTCAATCAATTTTTTAATTTGTTGCATAAATTTTGATACTATAATCTTGTGTAATTTGCAACAATGTATTATGACAATTATTGTGTTGATGGACAGAGATCTCTATAAATTTTACATGTGCTATGTGTTTTGGGTCATCAAATTTGCTCTCTTCTATATTATATTGTACCATCAAAGTTTAGAGAGTGGATGTTTGAAATGAAAAAAAAAACACATTAAAGAATATCATGAGAGTGACAATGACTAAAAGTTAGTCCTTAATCTTTCTTCCGCATTAGTTTTACATAATAATGTTAAAAAGAGTTCACTCATAAACAACATTTATTCATGAAATTAATAAAAGTATTAGTAAAGATAACTATCATTAAAATTATCATTTTTTTAAATTATACTAATATTTCTAGCAAACTAAGAATCAATATTTTTTAAGATAGCCCGCCTACGAGATCAAGACCTTGAAATGGAAAAACAATCATAAATTAAAGACTCGAATAAAGAAATTAATTAGCATTTATAAGAATTATCTTGACGAGAACATTGTGATTTACAACTAAAGTATAATGGGAACGGATTCATTGACTTTTAGAAAAAGTCAAGTAATTATAGTTTAGTCACATAACATTAAAGTTAATCATTTAGCACATAAAAATTAATTAAAATTACGTGACTTTTCTCGAAAAAAAGTCACTAAATCCATTCTCGTATAATATAGAAAAGAAAAAAAAGTTTTCTCTCTCGGTATAAAAAATAAAATCAACTTATTTATATCATAGGTGGATCTACTAAGAAAATCATGGTTGGCTAATAATGTCACAGAAAATACAATGCATATCTTAGTTTAGTCAAGTTAATCCGATAAGATTAATGATTGCACTACTTATATAAAAATGGAAATGATCGTGGTTGTGAAGAGTCCTTGTGGTTTCTCAATTTTGTAGTTATCCACGCAGAATTTATTTTGTGTCAAATGGAAAGACACCTATATATTCATCACTGAATCTTAGTTAGGAAGATACCTGCCACTGTTTTTTAACGTAATCAATTCCATTAAGCCTTTTCATCTGTTTCACCCAAAAAAGATATAAGCTAAATTGTAACCACATACACGCATATGACATATGAGTAGACACTTGAATTCACATGCTATGCTAATAGAACCCAAATTTTCAACTATATTGTTCTGGTATATCCAATAAATTTCACATCATTTAAGAGTCGAGATCAAGCGAAGTTTAAATATTTTGGGAACGTAATGGTTATTCCTAACGATGACTGCCGGACGAACTTGGGTTGAAATCGAAACATTGCACCCACCATAAAACTCAACGCGGTAGTTATTCTTAACAATGATTGTCGGACGAACTTGGATTGGAATTGGAACATAAATTATTATCACTATCAATATAATTATAATAACATTCACAATAAAGATATTAATATTTTATCGACTAAAATATCTCCATCTTCTTCTTCTTCTCACGTTTTGAATAAATTGCTCCATCGTAAGACTAAGATAATGTCGTTTATGAATTCAACCATTCATTTATATCCATACCTATATGTCACTCTTTATTGCACACCAAGGCCATAATATGAGAAATATAGTCGAGTATGTCAACCATTTAAGTCGGTGACTTTATTGAGGCATTTCAATTTATTTACGTGTGAGTTTAAAGTTTCATAATATATAACTTTGTACTTCATCAACTTGTTTTGAAGTTTTAAGTAAAAGTGGTGTTTCACTTTTATGCCCATAGTTCTTACTTGGCTCAATCACATTTGTTTTCAGTTCTTCTTGATCTTAAAGCTTTGGATTTGATTTTTGACTAAAGTAAGAGTAATGAATCAGTTACTGTTTTTATACATAATAAACGGAGACTTAAATTCTATTTTAAACTCTTTTTCAATACATTGTTTTTGTTGGGTTAAATTTATCTGGATTCCTAATATTTAATGAGTAAAAGGACTGATGTTGACAAGACTAAAATAAAATGAAGACTTTAGTGTAGGTGAAGTTTAAGGCTTTTGTAACATAATGGTTTTCTTTTTCTTTTCATTTGTGATTATACATGATTTAAGCTTGAAGTTAAAGAGAAACAGTAAAACTATCTCTAGAGTTTTTTTTTCATGGTAGCATACGTACGTCATGATAAATAAAAAGTTAAATCACTTCAGAATTCTTCAATTTTATAACAAAATCTGAAGTAAATATTCTTATGTTTATTTGACTTAATAGAGTCTTTATTTTAATAAATTTGTTACAATAAAGTTTTCTTAGTTAGTAATATATTAACGGTGTTAATTATGCATCACGTATGAACATGTAATTGGATACTTGATATTTTGACATCACTCTTTATTTTATCACTAATTGACACTACTTCTTATTATTATTCACTTTTTCTTTCTTCTAAAACTATAATAGTTAAATTTTAAAAAGACTATTGTATTCTTAGAAAAGGTGTCAAATAGTTGTCAAATAACCCTTTTTCTTTTTTTTAATACTACTAAAGAAGATATATGATTAAAAAAAAGGAAACTTAAAATTAAAGAGTGTAAACAAATAAGAGTTTAATAAATATTATCATTGCCTAAGTGTAATAAAAAGTGTTGTTTTTGTGAAAGCATTTGTTACATAACGGTTAATAGAGATTTATTTTGATAATGGAAAGAATATCCCTGTATAGTAACAGTCCTATATATGTATTCTATTTATTTATACCTGTATGTAGAAATGATACCTGTTTTTGATCTTTTTCTAATTTTATTTTTTAATATGTATTTTTAAATTAAAATAACTATTTTATAAATATTATCTATTAAGTGACTCTTTGTTTAAATTTAACCATTTTTTATTTGACATTTTTTAAAATTTTATTATTTTTTAATTAAAAAGTTATCCACAAAATAAATAAATAAAATTATAATAAATTTATAAAAATTATTTATATTTAATTTATAATTATAATAATGACAATAATATAATTTTATGATTTTTTGTTATAATAAAATGAACACGCTCACTAGTATTCCCTAGGATTGAAATTTTTAAATAACTTATTTGCTGAATCATGTAATTTAAATATTGTTCCCATTTATACTCTATTGTATTATACAATTTACGCATTTAATTTATTCCTTTTACCATTTTCTGATAAAATTTAAAATAATTTTTATTTGAAATAATATCTTTGTAAGGATATTTCTAAAAGTTAACACATAAATCAATGAAAAAGAAAAAGAGTTATCTGACACCAGAGGTGAATAATGATATTTTGACTCACTTGTTTGATCCAATTTTAATTATTTATTTTGATTTTTTTGTGATGTGATATGATAATTTAAAAATATAAATTAAAAGTGGGTCAAACAAAATGAGTCACAATATCATTAATCTCTGTAAATATTTCCTATAATCATGTTTAATAATAAAATATTAAATTTAGGTTTTATCTCATTTGAAAAATCTATTAAGTATAATGAGACGCTAAGATAAAAAGGTACATATACATGTTATCTTCAAATACTTATGAATTATATTTATTTTTATTGAGAAAAATTCATAAAAGAAAAAACAATTGACCTCCTCAAAGCGTTGTGTTATAGGAGCAATGGTAATAAATATTGGAAATAAAACTTTTTTCTAATTTTCTTTTCAATCTAATTTGAAAATGAGAGCCATTGATTGATAGGGTTCATCTGAACTTTAACTATTCAATAAAAGAACCTATAATAAAGTGCTATGTGAGGAAATAAATATGGCTAAGTTCCTAGCGCCATGTTGCTATTTTTCTTTATTGTTGGAAAATGATACATTAACAAAAAAAAATAACAAAATTTAAAAAACTATTAAATAAGGTAAAAAAAAGTACACTTTTATTATTTTTTTTGTTAAAAAATAAAAAAATTAATCTACTTTAATATTATTTACAGAAAGTTTGTCAATTTTTGTTGAGAAAAAAATTTTCAACAAAAGTTAACAAACTTTTTATAAATAGTATTAAAGTAGATTAATTTTTTATTTTTTAACAAAAAAAATAATAAAAGTGTACTTTTTTGTACCTTATTTAATAGTTTGTTAAATTTTGTTAATTTTTTTTTTTAATGTATCATTTTCCTTTCTTTATCACAGTGTGAGTCCCACTTGAGAGTTGTCCTGAAGAAACATGGCAACAACAGGAATTAATAATGGAAGGAGACAAAGGTTTTAAGAAAATACAGATTAGGGGGTTATTAATAGTTATTATGTAGAAAATACATGGTTTATATTGTACATCATTTATTGTTAATGATCAAGATAATGTATTTTATTTATCTTCACTTTTATTATTGGGAAATATTTTCGAAAAGTCAAACTACATTTACAAGAATATTAGTACCAAACGATTAAATATTGAAAGTATCTCTTAAAATCTTTATATTAAATTACATGTTGCACAAAATATAGTTAAAGGAATAACCAATGTTCTACATCAACTGTATAAGTATGGAATAGAAAATGTTTACTACATCAATTAATTCAGTAATGCGAAATAAGGTATTTTGTTTAATTTCATATTACATGCATCTAAATTTGTAAAAGCACAAAAAAAAAACAATGATTGAATAACGAAAACAACAATGATTGAAAATTTACTAACAATATTCAATATTCACATGTTGATAAATAAAAAAATGATGTTATCATATTCGAATACTGTTTTTCTATGCTACTTATATCTTGTACTTAGAAATTATTGTCGTATGCGTTTAAGATACTGATATTTGAAGATAAAGAAATATTATAATTTTTAGGAATACAAAGGCTCATGTAGAAGAGATTTTTTCTATTACCCAACTAAAGATCTGTGTATGATTAGCAGAAAAATTGTAAAACACTTATTTTTCTTACTTTGATTGGTGCATGAATCCTAATGTACTGATATTTTGAAAACATGTAAAAACTAAGATTATGTACATTTATAATGTTATTGTTTGTATTTAAAGATTAATAAATACGGAAATGAACTTTCCAGCATTAACGGGATGAGTGGAACTAATCGTTGTTAGTTTTTCCCGGGTCAGCTCAAGTAATTTGTAGTTATTTAAGTAAGCACTGCTTAGGAAAAAAAAAAGAGTTTTAAATTTTCGCAATTTAAAGATTTGTCTCCTAATTATATATATATATATATATATATATATATATATATATATATATATATATATATATATATATATATATGATTAAATATGTTTTAATTTTTAAATTTTGACATTAAATTAAAATTTGTCTATGTTCAAAATTTTGATTTTTTTTATCTTCAAATTTTAAAAATAAATAGATGAAATTATTTAAATCTAATAACGTTTTTTTTATGCATTTTAAAAGATGTTCCATAATTATATTTAAGTTTAAATGTGTGAAAATGGTATAAACAATTCAAACATTATATTAAAATTATATTAAAATGTGTTTGATAGAACAAACAAATTTAACATAATTGAATTTAAAAAATTATATTTATTTATTTTTAAAATTTAAAGACTAAAATATATCTAAATTTAAAATAAAATGCATTTCAATTTAATGTGGAAGTCTTTAAACCAAACATATTTATATCTAAAAAAAAATAGACTAAAGTAACAATATGGTTTTCTTTGTTGGACTGCTGCCAAGATTACATTGATCACTTGTTTTGTTTCTGACTCCAAAAACAAAATGCTTCATTTATGAGACATGTTTGTCCAAGGGTTGAAAACCTACTTTAACCACCCTTTCACTCAACAAAAAGTAAAAAAAAGAAAAGTACAATAGTTGACAAAAGTTGATTGGATGGAAAAGAGAGAAATCTCAAAGAATAATGACCATAATGTAACGATGAGTGTATGTTTTGTTAATTTAACATGATCAAAAGTCGTGACTAGTACAACTGCATAAATAATTTAAATGTTTGTTTTACTGTTTGAATTTTTATTTTTATTTTTTTGGCTGGGATGGTTTCACTTGACAGTAAGTTACTCAAAATATTTTGAAGTATGCTTCTCAAAACAACACTAAACACCAAACTTTAAGAGTAGAAAGATATTATGCATCCATTATCAAAATTTCTGGAGTTATACAGTTACTATTTTCAAGAAACTGCAACCATCACTCCCTATAAAAAGGACCATAGAATGGAACCCAATATACAAGTGAAATACTCAAAACCAGAGAGTATTAGTCACAGTCCTTCCCTATTTCAAAGTCCTCTTGTGTTCATCTCCCTCATTTTCCCCATAGACACTCATGGGTGCCAAAGTTGGCTTCTTTGTTTTCTTAACGTTGTTTGCTTTATGTTCATCCTTCCCACTGGAGAGGAACTATGCACCGTGCAAACACCTGGTCCTCTTCTTCCACGACATCATCTACAACGGAAGGAACGCTCTGAATGCAACCTCCGCAATAGTAGCAGCCCCAGAAGGTGCCAACTTCTTCCACTTCGGAAATCTAGTAGTTTTCGATGACCCCGTCACCTTGGACAACAACCTTCACTCCGAACCTGTTGGTCGGGCACAGGGCTTCTACATTTACGACTCCAAGAACACTTTCTCGGCGTGCCTCGGCTTCACCTTTGTTCTCAATAACACACATCATGAGGGAACCATCACCCTCGCCGGAGCTGACCCCACCTTGAAGAAGACCAGAGACATCTCAGTCACCGGTGGAACTGGAGATTTCTTTATGCATAGAGGTATCGCCACCATTATGACCGATGCTTTTGAAGGTGATGTTTATTTCCGCCTTCGTGTTGAGATTAAGTTTTACGAGTGTTGGTGATACATATATACACACACCAAGTTACAGTAAATAAATGTGGCTGTTTCTGTCTACAGCCTCCTCTAATTACTGTTATTATTATATTAAATAAATATGGCTGTTTGTATCTACAGCCTCTTCTCATACTATGTGGTTTGCTTGTTGTAATAATGTTATTGGTTCTCAGTTCGAGACAATGCGTACTATATGAAAATCCTTTCACCGTGTTTATCCTCCTCAAAACTCAATACCATGCATTTCTTCACTCTCAATCTTGTATTATGGAGATTCCTGAACTCAGAAATATATTTTGGCTTCAGAAAAATTTGATGAAGTTAATGATATGTGAATGTTGGGAGAATTCGTGAAGATAATTTGTAATATGTCAGCAAACTATTTTAAACCTATTTCAATAAATTCTTCAAAATGAAAACAACATTCAACTCACATTTAAACAATTTTATTTTCTCTTCTACTATATAAATAACTTATATATAGTGCTAACTGATAAGCACTTACTCAATGAACACTTGACTGTATTATAATGAATTAAAAAGTTATTTTTGTCGTACGAACCCATATCAATTACTTAAGTTGTAAAAACAAGTATCTGCATGGTGATGTACGCTAATACTATTTTTAGTCAATATGTGTTGCTATGTAACTCTTTACTAATACAGTCACCTTAAATTCATTCTGAAAAAAATATCTCGTGTTCCGAAATTAGTCTTCACTGTTAGAAAAAATATTACTCAGATAATTAATAATAATATAAATATGAAATAATATAATAATTATTATTAAATCAATAATAATACTTAGACAATATATAAAACAATTAATATTAATCAGAGATCAACAATTATAATAACAATAATAAATAAAAGATAAAAGGTAAGAAGTAGAAATATCCTGGGTTGAGACACGCATAGCGCTATCCTTAGAGAGAAAATGTCCCTACTGCACAGGGCTAAACAAATACACACTCATATGTGTTTCAAATCATAATCATATGTGTTTCTCTCCCAAGATACAACAACCCGTCAAATCGATCGAGTGCAGCGCAGGATCTCTGAACCTTATGAACACACTAGTGCAGATTTGACATTTTACTTCGCCTTATAGGCCTCGGTTATAGCGAAACCGAAGCCTATAAGGAGGCGGTGACATTTTTGCAATTTCGTCCAACTATATTGCCTCGGGTGTGTGCAAAACTGGTGCAGTAAGAGGTTTTAGGCCTCGGTTGCAAAAGAACCGAAGCCTATAAGGCAGCCCAGTAACCAAAATTTCAAAAACGCCATCAACGTCAGCAATTTTGGCTTCGGGTGTTTTTGAACCGAGGCAATATGAAGAGGTAGGGATGGCAATTAGGGCCTGGCCCGCGGGCCCGGCCCGCAGAAAAAACGTGGGGCGGGCCAGGATAGTGAGCCCGCAGGCCTGCGCGGGCTCAGCCCGCATAGGCCCGCGGCCCACACGGGTTAGCCCGCGGCCCGCGGGCCGGCCCGCAAGCCCACATAAAATTTAAAAAAAAAATCTTGCACTTGTGTATATTAATTACTTCTTTTATGGACTCTTGCATTAACATTTCAAATTCTTGTATAATTGGAAAAGACAAGTATTATGTAATTTTTAATGTGCTAAAATGTAAAGAATACATTGTGTATGGCATAGTATGAATATGATGAAAATGTTGAATTATCAATTTATCTTCTAATTCCCCAAAGTCTTTACTTAATTTTGTAAACTTCTTAAAGTTTCCCAATTTTTAAACATTGAAAGTTTTATCATAAAAAAATAAATAAATAAATAAATTTTAAAAAAAAAAGCTGGCCGGCCCGCGGGCCAACGTATATGCGGGGCGGGGCAGGCCGGCCCACAGTGTGCGGGCCTTATGCGGGGCGGGCCTAAATGGGGTGGGCCGACCCTCATTGCCACCCCTATGAAGAGGTTTTTGGCCTCAGTTAAAAAAGAACCGAGGCCTGTAAGTCAGCCAGTAACCCTAATTTCAAAAATGTCACCAGCACCGTCACATTTGGCTTCGGGTCTTTATTGACCGAGGCCATAAAGGGACTTTAGGCCTCAGTTATTAATTGAACCGAGGCCATATGCCCTATTTAGGTTCCCAAATTCGCGACTTCGCACTATTCACCTTTGTCCCTGAGCGAACACTTTGCGCGCGGTGGAGGCATTCTCGTCTTTGTTTTCTCGTGTGGTGGTGTTTGGTTCTTCATTGGCGAACGAGGCGTGCTCGCGGCTCACAACAAAGACGTGATTTGGTGGTCACTCTCTTCCTTTGTTTGCGGTGGTGATGGCGACACAGTGGTAGGGTTGCCCGCAACAATGGCTTAAAGTTCTGCTTCGAACGACGGTAGAGGTGCTGGATCTCTAGATCTCTTGGCTCTATTGGTTCATGGTGGTTTGTCATTGTCGCATTCAGACCGTGTAGTGGTAGCATGGGTCTGAGCGTCACGGTGGGTTGCTCGTTCAGTGCTGGTGAATGTCTGGCTGCGACAGCGTTTGTCGACGATCTCGATGACGTGGATGAGCGCAGCAGTGCTAATGGTGGTACGAGCAAAGTACCCCTATGGCTTTGGGTCCTCAGAGAACCGAGGCAGAAAAGTACTCCCTATGGCCTCGGTTGACACCCGAGGCCAAAAACCACCATTTTTTGCCTCACCTCAATATGCCTCGGTTCTAGAACCGGGGCAAAATATCAAAAACAACCGGGGCCAAAAGCCCTTACTGCACTAGTGACACCATTGTCTTAAAGATAATATAGAGAAGAAAAGAAGAACATTTCAGAGAAAACTCTAATGTTTGTTGTCTTTGTTGTTGTTGTTGTCTTGTTGTTGTTGTATTCTTTCCCATGCACCTAGGTGGTATTTATAGATAGCAAAAGGAGACAAATGAGTAAATAGTAATAAGAATATAGTCGTTATCCATAAAAAATATTAACCCATAAATTAAAGGTCTATAAAAACTTCAGTAACAATAAGTTTTTTATTTTAATTATTTATTTTTTTAAATTATATTAAAATATTTCTAACAATCCCCCACATAATTTAAAAAAAAAAATATTATCATTTAAAACAAAATATTGTAGTTTAGTGTAAGGAACCTTCCGAGTCTGACCCTTACACCTAGTTCTTATAAACTTTCACCCGAGAAAGTGCAAAGACTTGATTGCCTTGAACTACATCCCCTGTGACCGGGTTTTAGTAGATAACACATACAATATCGGTATTCATTGTAGGTTCTAATCAGTGGGTACACGTTACGACCTTGTGCATGTATCTTGTTTCATGAGTGTCACTTATAGACTTGCCCATGTCTCACAATGGCGGCCCCACCATCACACTCACTAGGTAAACCCTCAAAGGGTGGTTTGTGACTCACACCCCTACAATAATTGTCATTGGGTTTATTAAGAGGTATTTTATAAAATAAGCATAAT
>Ga0209589_1011947_pt1 | contig 11986 bp, 5 predicted proteins | sample CowpeawhiteBW_FD_187525 | JGI IMG/M metagenome (GOLD analysis project Ga0209589, IMG submission 187525) | Root nodule microbial communities of legume samples collected from California USA - Cow pea white BW (SPAdes) (version 2) | ecosystem: Host-associated > Plants > Roots > Nodule | place: USA...
GGTTAGGTTTTTGTAGAGACATCCTTAGGTATCTTTTATTTGCTTAGAGGCCCCTAAACTCTTCTATATAAGGGGTGCTCCTAGACATGTAAAAGGGTTGAAGATTTTGAAGTAAAAACACTCTTGTGTCTCAACCATTTGTGAGAGTTTCCTCCCTAGGGAGTGAATACTTTTAAGCCTTATCTTGCATAGCAAGTGGCGACACACATCCACTCATCTTCAAGGTTTCCATGGCTTCTAGCCTAGCCTTGTAGTGGCGTGCGTCTCACATTTTTACCATTTCTTTCCTATTCATTTTATGTTTTCTTCTTCCTTTAATTGTTCTTGGTTTTCTATGGTTTATGTGCTTTCCATTTCCTTTTTGTTTGAATCAATCCATCATCTTCTTCTCTTGATCTTTGTGAAAGGAACCTTCACATCTAGATAGCTTGCTATCTTAATGTCCAGTGGGGATTTCACTTACCTTTCTTAATCAACTCACACCATATTCAAAAATCTAAAAAGGAACAAGATAATCCTTCATCAATAAACACGCTTGCGTCGCCTCGCGGACTCACGCTTGCTGCCAGGCGGTTCATCACGAAAACCCATAATTGGGTTATCACTCATGCATCGCCTGGCGGCACATTCAAAGCTGCCAAGCGGTTTCTAGGAATTTTTCCAGAAACTCGAAAACACCACGATTTAGATTATGTAGGGCATCATGATCATATAGTATAATACAAAAAGAATCATAAAGCATGTATATACATGAAAGAACTCCCCTAACCTGGATAATTCTTGCTCACTTGATAAAATTAGGACTTCTCTTGTGCCACCACTAGTCTATCCTATGCCTTCTCCCAATGCACTTGATGCTCTGCTTAATTGCCTTCAAAATCACCTTCAAACTCTCTCTCTCACTGCCAAATTTGTGTGCCCTCTTGCTCCCTCACTTTTTCTCTCTTTCTTCTCTAAAAATCCACTTAACTAGACCATTAACTAAGCTTTAATGCTTGTTAATGAGATGAAAACGAAAATGGCTTTGAATGTGGAGTTAATGGTCATTCAAAGACCATTAGTGGCTGCCTTCCCAACCCCCTAGGCTACCCATCTTGTAGCTAGGGTTTCTCTACCCTTTCATATTCTTGTCAAAAAGAAAATTTGGCAAAAAGATGTTTAATTCGTTCTTAGCAAGGTTTGAACCCACAACCATTCAATCACAAAGCAAGTGCACAACCAATTAAACCAATACATGTTTCATGATAATTCCTATAATTTTAGGATTACATTATCACTACTCATATTCAATCATATCATTAAAATAATACACATATTAAAATATCATATAGTTGGCACACACAGGACTTGAACCTAAGTCCTCTCATACAATCAAGTACTCTTAACCATTTGAGCTAATATTTTTCCACATCACAACAATTTTCATTAAATTCCATAGAGGATCCTACTGCCCGCATTTATTAAATAATTATTTATTTCATTATTTAAATTTCTCGGGTCTTACAAAAAGCATATGTTCTCTCACTGTAAACAGTGGGTCTTGTTGCAATTGTTGTAGTACTAGGTTGGTTAACAAGTCAACATTGACTGTTATACTCGATCCCAAACCTTATAAACTTCATTGGCTCAATGAAGATTGTGTGTTGTGTGATGTAGTCCCTGTGGAGGCTTTTCATATTTTATTGGGGAGGCCTTGGCAATTTGACAAGATATCCATGCACAATGACTTCACCAATGAGATCACCTTCACACATAAGGAGATGAAGTTTGTGCTTCATCCTTTAACACCAACCCAAGTGGTAGAGGATCAAGTAAAAATGAAAAAAAAAACAAATGAAGAAAAAGAAAAATCTACCTACATGCATATTACTAAAACATGTTCCAAATATTTAGGTAGAAAACACAAATTTTGAATGCTCTAGCAAAAGAGTCATCATTATAACATCAATCTTATTTCTTCCTCTTAAGCAGAAAAGTAAGACAAAAATAAACCTTGGGTCGAAAAACAAAATATCTTTGAGATGTAATGGCTTCAACATAAAACAAACAAGGAACTAAATGAAAATGTTCTTCAGAACAAATACCTTTATCATTCACTTGATAAAAGGTGTACGGACATTTGGAGCTACATCCTTTTGACGATTATCAACATAATACATACCTTGGCGTTTGATTTTGTTGCAAAATGCTTTGATCTTGCGGGAGGATGACAAAACATGACCATTAAAAATGATTGTTGTCATGGAGAACCATGCAGATCTGAGGGTAGATCCTTACAGACTTTTCATATCAATTCACAATCACTATACCAATTTCTAATATGCATACATGCAAAGAAAACTAAAATGAGCATGAAAAACATCCAAACTAGTCAAAACAACCCACATCATTTCGTTGCAACAAACAAGTCATTCATTTATGCACACCAGAGTTGACCTCATAAGCAAGCGTTTTCACTCAAGCACTTTTACACAAATCAATTTAAATGTTTACTCTTTTCACTTGGTGTTAAGCTGCAGTTCCATAGGCTTGTAAAGCCTCTGACATCCACCAATTGTCTCAAGCACTTTTTGAATAAATAGGACATTCATTCCATCTTGTAATCTGGCTTGGATAAGGGTGGGATAACAATGGTTGCAAGGTTGTGAATCAAAGAGCAATGAAACAGTGAGATATTAATGGTCCATGTGGTTAAACTTAATTTAGGACTAGCTTTTGGCACCACTCTTCATCAACCAACTTTGCTTATTTTTATCTTTTTCTTTCATTTTTTTATCTGCACTTTGTGCTTCTTTTTCATTTAACAACCTTCAACATTTAGCTTCTTTTTCATCACATTTATATTTTTTTTAGTTTCCTTTGTTGTTGCGACTCTTTTATGTTGCATTTTCTTTCTCACTATCACAACACTAATATGGCATATTTTTCCTCTTGAAAGAACTTAATACTCCAACACTTGAATCATACACATTTAACCATTGTGTTCCGTTATTCACAGCTCGAGTTGGCAAATTTCTTTGGTTTTTATAGTCATGGGCTAATTATCACAGTAAATAGTACACAGGGAAGGGTAAAATGGCTCAAAACAAAGTTACAATGGTGCATAAATGCAGGTTGGCTGAATTTGGCCAGTGGTTAAGATAAAAAAGTGGCTTATATCATGTTCAAAGTGTGCTAAAAACAAATGGCATAAAATGGAGTCTCCACATGTTCTATTGTGAAACATACACAAGTTAATCACACATGAATCACCATTTAGGCTCAAATCTCTCTAAGTGTAGAATGTGTCAAAACTAGTGGACAATGTATCCAAATTAGAATACAATCTACTCAAATTAGAATTTTTACATAGATAGACATCATGAAAGTGAAAATAGTGAGTGAGCAAAGATGAAAATCTATAAAATACATTTAATGAAACAACTAAAACTATCTCTACAAGTTCTAATTAACTAACAATGATCAAAGGAAGACTCCACTACGCTAAAATTATCGATAGACAACACGCTTTAGAGAGCATTTATTTCATTAAGTGCTATAAATCAAAACACGAAATCAAAAGACAATGATTTATGAGATAAATGCTATAAAAATAACTACATATAGATAGTGCTTCATGGGAAAAGGCGCTATCTATATTTGATTTATATTTTAAAAACAAATAATAATTTTAGACAAATCAATGGAGAGCGTTTTTAGATTTAAGTGCCATGTATTGTGATATCAATAAATAGCTTTTAATTAAATAAGCGTCTTCTATTGAATAAAAAAAAAAGTCATTTATTCTCCCACACACAAAGCTAAATCCCTCACACCCACAAGCACAATGCACTTATAATCCCTAATTCATTGTGACGTTGACACAATCATCGCTCTAACAACACAAAGCTCATATTCGAAACTCAGCTCTTCGATTTGTCAACATGTAACTACAAATTCATGACCCTTCTCTATCCCTTTCCCTCCTCCCAAACCCTTCTATAGGTTTCTTGTTGGCTGCCTATTCTTAGTCTCATAAAGGTGAGAATGGAATGCTTGCGATTTGAATCCCCAACCCCAAATGAACTATTTCATCTGGGCTCATAAGAAATCATAAGAAACCCTAGATGAACCCCAATGGGTGCAATCGATCTCCTCGATGGAGTGTTGGTGTGGGCTAGTAGGGAGTACCACAAGATCTTGGTTAGTGAAGACGATGTTCAGCTTGGTAGTGAACTCAATGAGAGAGTAGGCTAGGGTCTTCTTCTTCTTAGGCTTTGTACTAGTGACGACGTGTGGGTGGAGTTCTATTGAAGTAGTTTGACCTTGTGTTCCTCATAATAGATGGCCCACACATTTAGCTTTCACCTGGCAGACACAGTAGCACCATTCTCTAATTTGCTTTCTGACCAAAATTTCTTTCCTTTTTTTTTTCTCTCACTCTTTTCTTTGTTCTCTATGTGATCACCTTACATCCAATGTTGTTACTAAGAATACTTCAGGCTTATGCGCAATTACTCTTCCTTCTCACTCTCTTAGGCAGAAAAATCTTCAACCCCTAATGGAAGCCTAGGATTCTTGACTTCAAATAAGCGGTTGAGTATTTATGCATCCCTACCGGTAGGCATGCTATGATTTAAGTTGTAGAAGAGTCTTCACCTTTCTTCCGAACATTTTAAGGCCCCTAGAATGACTCTGCAAAGGTTTGAAATCACTTCCTCTTCTTCTCTAGGGTATGAATTGAACTACATTGAGTCAAAAGGAAGGAGGAAGAAGAAGATAAGGTGTGTTTAAGAGTGAGTTTAAGTGCAATGATGTTATGTGGAAGTGAAACAAAAACATTAAGACACCAATTGATGGGCCTTTGCTTGTGATAACGTTGTCTTTGACACGATCAAGTTAATACTACTAAACTATAGTTGTAACACCCTTTTCGTGATGTCACGTGAAAACATATTTTTTTCAAACTTCCAAAATAAACCTTTGATACCATCTTATAAAATAGGAACTTCATAAATACTTTATCTCACAAGCCACATGACAATTTTGATTTAAGTCAAACTTTATTCTCAAAATATAGCACCATTAAAGTCCATACAAATCATTCCAGTATAAGCCATTAAATAAAACTTATTGCAAATCCTCGTAAAACCAAGATCATCTTCCAAAATCTCTAACTATTACATTGAAATTCAAAATAGTTTCAAAATGCTTTAAGTAAAACTTATAAGTCCTTCACATGAGCTCCTCACAGCTATACATATCCACTAGCATCTGCATCGACATCAACTCTTGTATAACACAAGTTATATGATCATCGTAAGTGGAAATGACAACCACAAACATTCAAGGGTGAGCTAACCATGTAACACATCCCCTAACAATGTATATCAACATATGACTCTCCTAGCATTACCACAATATAACATAACTCATTCAAGATATCAACTATCACATGTTCTCAAAACCACAACATGTAATCATCAACATATTACCACTAAGTAATATCAAATGGTATGACATTCTCTGACAACTAACCACTCTACCTTTGTTGCGGAACAACGCCTCTTGTAAAATTCATTTCCCTTGCTTTCCATAAACTTAGAAGCAATAACTTCACTCGCTCAACAAAGCCTTGGATAGGAGCAATCTTTCTAAGCTCATGCCAAAGACTTATGGTGGAATGAAACCCTTTTACCGTGACTCGACAAAGCTCTCTAAGTAAAAGAACCATCTAGACTTTACAATTATTAGAGAATCCATATTGTTACATCACATATGTACACATATACATATCATATCACATCACATAATCCACCATACATCAACTCATCATGCCCAAACATCCAATATACTACAAATAAGGTCCTATAACAATTTATCACAACAAAAATATTTATACAACACAACAACAAAAAAAAGCAATCATGTGTGATATATATCTCCAACTACAGACCTTTAAAAGAAGATCAGGCCAGTCAAATTAAAGAACAACATGTTACTAATAAACTATCAAAATTTCAGCTCAACCTAACCTTTAACGAACCAATAAACTTAATTTTACAAAAATTGTGTAGACTAGAAAAACACACACGCCCAACGACCTCACCATTACCCAATGCAGAAACCCCTTTTCGCCCTACAACCCAAATCGCTCAATGAACACTTCGTCTCATAATTTTCTCAAATGCAACAACCAAGTCACTCGCCCAATGACTCCCACTTGCCTAATGAACAATTTGGTTTGTAATAGCACTTCCAGAATAAAAAAGAAGAAGAATGAATAGACATAATTATGCAAATTTCGCAGCGCCTAACTTGGTAATACACTAGGATCACTACACCACATAACCATACACAAAAATTCCAATACTTACCATTTCAACATTCCATTTTGTGTATCAAACCAGCCAAACAATTTCCTAAAATCTGAACCAACCTGCATTCATCAATTCACATACTAAACTTAACTTCTCTCCAACCCAATACATATAACACAAAGGTTCCTTAAAAAAACCATATAACAATTTAGCTCATAATCCCACTTCCATTTAGTGTATAAGAAACATCAATATGTAACTTATGCACCATTAAAGTTTTGCACATAATGTACCTAATTAGACAATTCTCAAAGTCTCAAAGCAAGTGAAAATAATCTATCAACCAACCAATCAACTTAGCTCTACACCATCAAAGACTGTGGAATCAAATAATTTTTTCTCCTCTACAAACCCAAATTTACCTACAATTCCAAATCAAAAGTAATTCTCTAGTGCCTCCAAAATTTACATTCATACAATTTATGAAAAAAAAAACCATTATCACAACACACCAAAAATTCTGCTCAATTCTAATTTGAAAACAACCACCACACCCTCAAACCCTCATAGAAGATCACGTTCATTTCACCAAAAAAAAAAAAAAACACCACCAACCCTTACATCCCAACAGAAAGAACCCATGATTCACCAATCAAACATGATTAGTTCTCTTTACCTATAATTCTTGCAGAAAGACTATTGCCATTGGTCTATTCTCCCTTGATCTTCATGTCCTAACCAACCTTTGCTCTTCTCCTTCACGAACCCTCTGCTCTCTTCAAGACCCGATTTTTAACTTGGAAAAAAAAATACACCTTATGATTTCCCTTAACTCAACGTTGAGTGGTTGCCCAAAAAAAAGGAACTCTTGACTAGCTTTTTACCCTCCCCTCCTTCTTTCCATGTTAACCTTTTAGTGCTCACTTAATTCACCCTATTCCACTTAACATTTTTGTGCTCACTTAATTCACCCTATTCCACATTAACCTTATAGTACCAAATTAATTCACCCTAATTTCCAATTAATTTCTTGTACATGTGTCTAGATACAAGGAATTTGCCTCAACTTTTCTCCTTCTTAGGTGCACCACCTCAAAAATTATAAAAAAGAAAAAAAGAAACCTTTTTTGTTATAGCCCAAGTTCAAACTCACCACCTCTTTGTTCTAAACCAACATTCCAAACCATATCAACTATCCCATTTTCCTTATCACCAAGACTCTCCACAACATACAATACATTCAAGAAAATGAATTATAAACATGCCAAATGAATTATAACTAATTTATAAAATACACACCACACCAAAATGTTGCCATAAACATTCATAAAAAAAAAATATTTAAAATATAAACAATCCAAATATAACCATAAGGAATTAAACCGTTAATCACCAACCCAAGACAAGACTCTAACCAAATGTGTTATACTTCACTTTCGTAAAATTATTTATTTACATAATATCCCACCTCCATTTGTCACTTTTGAATTAATAATTATATTTCTTGGGTCATACAATAGCAAATTTTTAAGATAATAGTTAACAAAATAGAAAGGGTAGTCAACCCTAAGTTATCTCCCACCGAACACGAAATTGATTCTAGACAAATTAGTTCTTAAAAAAACTATACAAAAGGGATTAGTCAAATATAATAATAAAAATAATAGAAGATAAAGAAAAAGATAAAAAGATATAAAACCAATGATAAAAAAATATATTGTTTCCACTGTTTTTTCAAAATAGATTCATCATCGGTTATCTAAGATTATTGTTCAACTAATAATTGTTGTAGATTTACAAAGTAATCAATGTAAAGTCTCAATTAATTTTTTGGTGTTCTTACTTTTAACCAAAGTACAATCTCAATTAAAGGTTTAGATTACCCATAAAAAGTTCGACGAAAATACAATCTTAATCAAATTTTACTATACCTAATCATGTCTGATTCTGGTTGGTCAGAAATAAAATCAGAGACGTAATATGTCTTTTTTGTGTTAGTTTCTTTTATCTCCTCATGAATTAAAAACATTTAACTAATCAAAGTAAGGTCTTTACTAATATCAATTATAGTAATTACCTTAAACCAAAGTAAAGTCTCAATTATAGGTAAAATCTCATTTAATCACATGAAAGTTTCTAAATAAAATCAAAAGTCTTAATTAGATGTGAAAAGCCTTCAAGACATATGATTAGCATGCATAAAGATTTTAACATTTCGCTAATTAGCTAGCATGTAAAATCATTACTTTTTATTTGATCCTGAAACAAAAGACATAGATAAATTAAAACCTCAACAATAATGAAAGAACAAAGAAAATATTTTTTTATAACCTAAAAATCCAGAATTAAATTACAGTGGGACCAACCTTAGAAGTTTGGTACTTCGTGAAATCAAAATAGTAAAAGAAGTGGGTAGAGAGAGAACGAACATAGGCCCCCTAAGGGTTCTTAAACTCCAAAGTTCTGACCTTGTTCTTTTTGCTTCCCATGTCTCTTTTTATAAGAATTAATTGGGCTTGAATCTAGATTTTCTATTTTTGAAATCTCTCACATATCTTTAAAATAATGATATGTATCATTTATCTTTTTAGTGATTCTGAATATCTAAAACTATTTGGAAAGACATAATTAATTTTAAAACTATTTGACAAATATAGTTGGTTAATAATTTTTAATATAATTAAATAAATAAATTACTTAAAGTTATTTGTATCGCCAACTTTGAATTAATTTTCCAAAACACAAACATTAAATTGAAACTTAAAATTCTTAAATGTAGAATACGAAACGCAGATAGGAGTCGAACACTCTTCTTACTTGCAGAACTCGTGTTCAAATTACATTTCGATGTAAACATTAAAAGAAACGGTTCCCACGGCTAAAAAGTAAAGACATGGTAACATGAATTACAAGATAAATCAAGTCCTATCTCTATTTACTGGTTCCTATCATAGGAACTTATTAACTTCACAAAATCAAACTGCCACAAACAAGAATAAGTTTTATTAATTACCGCTCTTTGCTGAATAATATGTCTGTGCGATGGTGAGGCCAAGCAGCGCCACAGCTGCTAACACTCCTATGAGTTTCCAAACCGTAGGAATGTGTTCCTTTATCAGAATGTCATACCAGTTTTTCCAATAGTAAAAAATAATTGCAATGATACGTCGGCACTGATGCCAAGTGACTGCAGGCCATTTTGTTAACGATCTCTTTCCCGTGTCTGAGTTCAACTTGGCACAAACATCACTATAACTCCAATCCATCTGATCAACTCCCTGACTCAGAGTTTCAAACATCTTCAATATATCTTCATTTCTTTTCCCGGATTCATTAACTATAATTCCAAGACGCTCCAGCAGTTCGATGTCATGCGTACAACAGATCAAGCCTTGGAAAAACAAAGCATAAGAAGTCAATTTGCAACTGGTTACAATTCTGCTCTGCTCCCACGCAATCATGTTCCTCCACGTGACTTCCGTTGACTTCTTAATACGCAGCTGAGGAATCTCTAACACCCCATTGTCGAAAATTATCTCAAAGTTAAACATATCACCAAACTGGTTCACATTGCTTCTATCTCCTGGACCACCTCGTCTTATTGTTACTCCACGAGCTCGAAGTCCAGTAGCACAGTGCTCTAACTCTTTAAGCGCTTGCCTAGGTTTTTTTCTATCCTCCTGGTTCACGATGGATAAATGAACAAGGTGAAGAAGATGAGCCGCACCAGAGGTAGGAACAACCGAAGGATAGCCTACAGCTCCAATTGCAAGAGTAGCAACACGGTTATCTTGCTGAATGGGAACAGGAATCGGGAAAAGTTTTCTGTACAACTTCTTGAGAACAATGAAGGGTACTTGGTTCTCAAGAAGAAGCAAGTCACTCAACACAGACAACACTTTCTCATGGCTTTCGAATACAGGGTCGTCATCATAATCACCATTATCCTCAGCCTTCAAGGCTTCTTTATACTCGTAAAGCCTGTGAATAAACTCTAACAAGAAAAAACCATCCAAAAGCATAAGTTTTGCTAGCTCGTGGGGTTCAGATAGAGCGTTCCCCACATAGCTGGCACGAACTACGTATTCTATCTCCAGAATGGTCTCACCGCATACTTTCACCATGCCTGGCCCGTCTTCAATTCTCCCTTCTTGTTGCGCTTGGTACACGGATCGTCGTATAAGAGACCGCATGTAATTCCATTTGGGTTGTTCCATCATCAACAAGAGATCGTTTTGGGATCCCCTGTGGTAGGGTCCGATGGAGACAACCTGCGGAACGTATGCGTCCTTGTTTGGCTTTCTAAGCTTGTCTGGAACCTTGGAGATGCTGCATGCCTCAACTTGTCCGTGTCTTACAGTACCCAACGACACTTGAATAGGCAAGATCCAACTGCTGGGGTCAACATTGGGTTCTCTGCTTGAATCCATATCTCACCGATTAGGCTAACGAAGAATTCTCAGAACAAACCCCAGCAAGTGCTTGTTCTTGTTTTTTCGTTTTGATAAAGACTCTGGACAACACTGATCCCAATATATATGTTGTTAGTGGTGGTGGAAGGGCCTATATTTTCTTTCAAGTAAAAGAGTTTAAGTTGTCAGTGAGTTGAAAAGCTGAAAAAGATTAGGATCACTGGAGAGCAACGAGTAAGAGTAGGTATGAGTAATAAATTACGTTACTGTAGTTTATTGTTATTTTATTAAAAAAAAAATATTTTAACCAACTTTTTTTACCCACTTTTAACCTATTACTTCAGTTATCATTAGATATTTTTCTTATTTTTTTTAATAATACGATGTGATAATCTAATGGTAATTAAAATAATAGATTAAAATTTAATAAAAAAAAGTAGATTAAAGTATCATTGTTCTTTTATTAAATTTGTCCTGAGTTCCACACTCATGTGTTTCTCTTATTAAATTTTTCCTGAGTTCCACACTCATGTGTTTCTCTGTCTAGGTTAGGTAACAACAATATGGAGGTTGGTGATGTTCTATAATAAAATTGGTAGCATTGATACTTGGTCAATGCGAAAATGGATTAGAAAATAAAACCTATTATCACTGCTCGTATAATGTGAACACGATCTATTTAAAGAATTACATGTTAATCAATGGCTGAGCTACTTCTGGGTAAAAGAAGAAAAAAACTTAAAATTATATATATTTCTAAACCTTTATTTTGTTCTTTTTCATATTTATTTTTATTTTAATGCTTTGTTTATCCTCCAGAAACTTATATATATATATATATATATATATATATATATATATATATATATATATATATATATATATATATATATATGGATATCAACGGGGCGGGTAGAGTACGGGTAGTAGTTTCCTCGTACCCTACCCACTGGATAAATATCTGCCCTGTACCCGTATCCATATTCGTCGGGTATCCATTATGCGGGTACCCGTCTATTTTTTTCATATCCGCGGATATTTACAAAATTATTTAAAAAGTAAATATTTAATCATAAATTCAAATAAAATAAAATACATCACTGTCATAAATTTTAAATAAAGTTTAAACAAACTCAAGTCTATACAAGTCCAAATAATTATAAAAATAAATATAAAATGACGTTCAACACAATGAAAATTCTTTAATTAGTGTTTTGATCAACAAACCCACTTTCTACGATTGATTCAGATTCCTGAAAAATAATCAAATAATAA
>Ga0209589_1011950_pt1 | contig 11980 bp, 3 predicted proteins | sample CowpeawhiteBW_FD_187525 | JGI IMG/M metagenome (GOLD analysis project Ga0209589, IMG submission 187525) | Root nodule microbial communities of legume samples collected from California USA - Cow pea white BW (SPAdes) (version 2) | ecosystem: Host-associated > Plants > Roots > Nodule | place: USA...
AATTTTTAATTATAAGAATTAAGCAAGAACAAAGGAACACAAATCAGATAGAATCTTACAGGAAATATCATTTACTAAGATATGAATTGAATGTGGATCCTTAGTCGCTACATATGAAAGTGAAACCTTTAGCTCTTACAATTATATTCATACAATTATTTCTACACATGTATTGAACAGCTCTCACTCATATTTAACACGTCTAAAAGTACAGGGTGTCTAACATGTCAAATAATTCAACGCTGATTCCATAAATTTTGAATTACACTGTCCACATAGATCCACTTTTGACTTCAAAATCTGTAATAGACATGGTGAAAAATAACTGATTGTATATGTATGTACGATGCATTGATTCTAAGTACATGCACTTGAAATAGGTAACAGAAGGAGATAGCAGCTACATAGAGGAATCTGTCATGGAGAGAAGTAGCAGAGCGGATGAAAAGAAAATAGGAGGAGCGAAAGTCGCAAGCCTCTTGCTAGGTACTGAACAAATGATCGATTAATTCACTTTTCAATTTTCAAGAAATAGTTTCAAATATAACTTTTACAGTTGTTAGTAGAAGGGTCAATAAATCCATTGTATATGATAATTCGTGACTGAATGCACTTTTGGTTTGTTGTCAGTGAATCAAGCACTAGCTACACTAGCCTTCTTTGGAGTGGGAGTGAACTTGGTTCTGTTCCTAACCAGAGTTCTTGGACAAGACAATGTGAGTGCTGCTAATAATGTCAGTAAGTGGATAGGAACTGTTTACATGTTCTCATTGATCGGAGCATTTCTGAGTGATTCATATTGGGGACGATACTTAACCTGCACGGTGTTTCAGCTTGTTTTCGTTTTGGTATTCTACTCTTAGTCTTTTATTTTGACATTTTTATAAACAACGCTATCAACTCTTTTACCATCTGAATTTTTGAATTCAACAGAGCACTTGCTATTTTCAATACCAAATAAAGAAATTGTGAGCATCATTAAACACAATGAAGAAGTTCAATTCACTTTATCTTTTTCTTTTATTCACATAAAATAGCCAACAGAGGAAAATTAACCTTATTGTTTATCTACTAGAGAAGTAAATAACTACCAGGATAGGAAATAGAGGCAGCACCCTTCGATAGCAATGTCCGAATCACCTGTTAAAGAAAAAACAAAACATAACATTCAACACTTCTACCTCACACAGTGAACATAAAATCTTAACCAGGAACATAAAAGGTATATGGACAAGGAACCTCTAGAGATGGCACGACGACGGAAAGGGGAAACAGAGACAACGCGACTGAGATGAAGCGAAGAAGACAACGCCGACGGAGATGGCGCAACGGCGTGATGGAGATGGCGCGACGGCGTTACGGTGATGGCGCGACGGAGATGGAAGGGCACGACAGAGATGGGACGACGCGACGAAGACGGGACAGCGCGACGGAGATCGCTGCACGCGATGGTTGGCTTAGGTTTTCGATTGGTTAAGGCTAAGACACTGAACTTAGGTTTTCGATTGGTTGAGGCTGCAACACTGAACTTAGGTTGTCGGAAAATTTCATTCTAATTTTTCTGATTTGGGAGGAACACGTGTCTTTGCTCGAAGAAAAATGTATTGCAATTTGCAGAGGTTATAAACCTCCTCCAAAAAAAAATAAAAAACCTCCTCTATTATCAATTTTTAAAAAATCTATCATAACCAGCTCATATAATCTCTATTTGTGGAGGTCTTTTTAACCTCCATAAAATGACCCATGCTATATATCTTTTTTTTTGTAGTGTACTATCATTCTCACAAAATATTATATGCATAATTTTAACTTAGTCTAATTTTGTTTCTTCATGATTTCCTAGTTTACACCTTATATTCTTATTCTAACCTTCACTAGTACTAACGAGGATTAGGGATGACAATGTGGTCAGGGTCAACCTGTTTTGGCTTACCCAACATAAGTCCTGGCTTATGAGCCTACAGGACGACCCACATGAAGATTTGTTTTTTTTTTGTAATTATCTAGTTGTAATATTTCTTGTTACAACACAAAATTATGTTTTTGCATTAAATAAGCAGTTTCCTATAATTCATCTTACTTGTCAATTTAGGATATGAAATAGAAAATTTTGAATTATAAATGGATAAAATTGAACATGTCTAGTTCTTCCAATTTTACTTATTATTTTTTCAAAACATATTTCAACCACAAACTAGCATATTGTTACTTTGGCTAATAAACTCAACCATTCCATTCTCTATCTTAACATTAATACATGGAAAACTTTGACATGTAGTACTTTGGCCTCAACAAGGATGAGAATTATTCAAATTCCTATCTCCTAACCTTATTTGCAAATGAGAAAATCACAGAACTTGAAGATGGTGTGCAGTTTCAATGTGAAAGTTTGAAACTCTTTCATATCCCATACAATTGCACATTCAACCTTCTTAAGGAAAAAACGTGCATAACTTACAAGTTCCAACTAACGCAACCATTAACAGGTTGTACTTCCGAAGACCCACAATGAATGAATGAAGAGCCATTACATATAATGCAGCTAAAAAAGCAACACATCGTGATGTCTTAGAAATGATCATTTGTAAGTCTCAATTTCCTATTAACACAATCATTGAATTGTATGTTACCTTTACAAGGTCTACTGAAGAAATATTTTCTCTTCTAAATCCAACTCCCTTACCCTCTTCCACATATCCAAACCTCATTCCGTGTTCACCAGCAATAGTTTATTTCGGAGGACCTCTTTAAAGGGCAACCATCATGGAAAGTCAATGTGATTACGATTTCACATTCACATCAGACACCCTTGCGACCATGTCAATCTGACACACTTGCACGTTTAATGAATTATTAGAAGAAAAAAAACCTAAAAAATAGATTGTGGAGATCGCAAGAGAGTTACTGAAATCAACTATTGTCATCCCGTAATGGTAGTTAATAACCACCTTGTGCATGATACGGTTGATATCAAATATTATAATGGTGTTGCACAAATGATCAATCGTTGGAAAAAAATCAATATCTAAACCCAATCGTGGTACATCCCCACACTTGGCGTAACGTTGAAATGTTCACCCAAACAACAAATATACGTCCACCAACCCTTATAAAAAATATGATGACCTCAAAACCTGGACCTATATTGATTAAGAAGCTTTAGAAGATATACACAAATATTGTAATTTGTTTGTTAGACATGTCAAAATGAGCCAACCTGGATCACATGAGTTGGTTCACCACGAGCTAGGTTGAAAATGAGTGAACCCAACCCGGCTCACTTTATGAGAAGCCAAAAATTTTGCAACCCGGCTCAAGACACCACGAGTTGGTGGATTAAGTGGGTTGACTCACCAACCCACATAAAAATATTAATTTATTAATTTATTTTTAAGTATTCAAATATTTAAATAATTTTTTAAGCAACCTATAACATGACAATCATAGTAAAATCAAGAATCAATGTCTTCATCATGCTCACCACCAATATATGATAAATTGTTTCCAAGAAAGTGTCCATACAGTTCAAGAAAACATGACTAATATTACACATTTTCTGTCATGTTATTCAACAAAATATAAATAAAAAAACTACAATTTTTTTCATGGTAATTTAGACAAAAAAAGTTATAAGACGGTTGCTTGAATAATTTACTATAAAGATTATAGTTAAAGATTAAAGTATCGATGTATATAACTTGACAATCAAATTAATTACACATTCAAACTATTCAAATATTATTGAGCAACATTCTAGCATTCAAAAATATGAAATTTTGAACCTATATGATTAGGAATAGTAAATAATTATTAAAATAATTAAAAAAATTGTAAAAAAATGTTGGTGGGTTAAGTGGGTCAACCCACCTTCAACCTGGCTCAAACCCGTTTAATTCGTGGGTTAAGTGAGCCGGGTTTAGTTCAATCCAGTTTTGAAAAAATTGAATTTTTTTCAACCTAATCTAGCTAAATCCATTTTGACACCTCTAGTGTTTGTTTAATTAAATTTGTAATTATGTCAAATCCTTCTTTAGTTCTTTCTAAAACGTTTCACACACTACAAAAAAAATTGCATTTAACGGGGGTTATTTAGTGAAGGTTAATATAACCTTAGCAATAGATTAACTTAACTGAGGTTTTTAAAATCTCTGTTAAATTCCAAAGCTTTAGTGTTAAACCTCTATAAAATAGTGTAGGTTTTCAAAACCTCCGTTAAATTACAAAGGTTTAACTTTAAACCTCTAAAAAATAGTATAGGTTTTTAAAACATCCCTTAAATTACAAAGGTTTAGTGTTAAACCTCTAAAAAGTAGTATAGGTTTTTAAAATCTTTGTTAAATTACACAGATTTAGTTTTAAACCTCTAGAAAATAGTCTAGGTTTCTTTCAAACTCCATAAAATGTATACAATTATTACTTATAATATTTTTTGCTAATTTATTTCTATGAAAATATATGTAATATTCCTTAAAAATTGTTTATTAAAAAAATACATGTAGATTATTTTCTTTTAAAAAAAGCCTTCCACAATTAATTCACGTGAATTTTGTTATATAAAATTATTCTAAAGTAATTATACTTATTATGATTTATTTTTTAATAATTAAATTAAGTATTGTTATCAAATTAAAGAAAATGTGTTTTATTTTTATGATAATATTTATTTTAAAAAATATGAAAGTAATTTTATAATAAATAAAATTAATTTGCAGCAAACTAATTTTATAAAGATCCATTTTTCAAATTATAAGACATTCTTCCTCTCACATTTGTCAAACGTTGTCCATCTTTCTTCTTCAACTACTTCACACGACCACGACACAGTATTTTTCTCACTACCTAACAACAATCTTACGCATTTTGCTTTCTCCTTTGCTCTTGGCAACATTTTTCTCAGTCTTTCGCTCCTGGCACATAGGTTTGAATTTTGATCTCAGTGGTTCACTCTCTTTTAGGTTTTTGTTTGCACTTTCATTTTCTCTTTTTGCTCTCTCTCCCCTCTCATATGCTCTTTCCATGATTCACATTATTATTGTGATTTTCACATGTTATTGAAATGGTTCTACTGTTAATTGCTATTTTATTTTTTACAGGTTCTAGTGTTCTGCCATTTCAGAGGTTCTACAATTTTCATAGGTAGGTTTTCTCACGTTTTCTTTGATTTTCATTTCTAGTTATGGTTTAATTGTATTTCTTTTTTGTGTAACTCTCTCGTAGACATATTCTAATCCTTTACACAATAATTCTTGTTGTAATTTTATAGGTTAACTTTTTTGGTATCTTTTAACAATGTAAAAGTTAGTGAAAGGGGGAAGTAACGTTGTAATCTGCAGAAAGCATTGTAGTCATGTGGTGGTGAGAGTTGGAAAAGAAGGTGATGTTATATATTTTAGTGCTATAAGTAGAGGTGGCTAAGTGGATAGTAGGAAACTTTTGCAAATTAAAAGTTCAATACAAAATTTCTAAAATCCTCCAAAAGCACTATGTGTTAAGGATCATCATAAGATTTTAGAAAGGATAATGGTTGATCTTGCCTTTATGAATAACTTTGAAAGTGGATAATTTAACTAACCTGATGCACTTTGTTTGCTTTGGATCCTGCATTCCGTGGAAGTGCATCCTGCATCCCATGGACCATTATCTTGTAGAACTAGTTCAAGTACAAGTCATTTTATTACACATATAGATATCCTTCTTCTGTTACATAAGTCTGCATGTATATGTGATAATGATGAATTATGTATCTCGTTTTTTGACAGTGAAAGTGAGCTATATGGGTAAATTCTGTTTTACAGGTACATGAACTATAAAATCAGATGTTATTGTACATATCTGAAGCGTTGTAAGAGTTCAGCATCTAAGAGGCCATAGAGCATATTGTATCTTCTAAAGAGGTATTAAAACCTTATGCTTTAAGTCTTCTTGCTAGTGAATAATGAAAATTTGATATTTCCCACTCTCATGCTTGATGGAGTTAGATTTAAATTATTGATTACTCTTAGCAGATGAAATGTGACTGGGGAAAACATTGCAAGTAATTCACTGTCTAAAATTAAATTATTTCTCCTCTGAAAGAATAAAACATAGATTGTTTAGTAATACTTGACAAATAGACTAAGAGCAAATTAATAGTTTGGTAAACAATCACTACATGTAAGTGGATATAAGAGTTTTATATTCTCTATCATGGCAGCTACAAAGCCAAATTCTGCTACTAAGTGACTGGTTAAAATGCCACTGTATAGTGAAGTAGTTGACAGAAGGTCACGGTAGTTGGGATTGTTTTGTGGCCTAGTTTTAAAAATAGATCCATGGTGATGGTATGGTGAAGGACATGAAAACTTGTACATGAAGATGGGGATGAAGTTGGATTATTTTGTTTGTTTCTTTGGTTGAAGAAATGGGTTTGGTTTGGGGTTGTTAAATACTTCTTTATTTTTTATTCAATTTCTTCTCAGTTGAAAATCGTGGTCCCTGATTTGTTGAACCAAATATCTTTGTGGTTGAATATTTGAATCCACGGTTACATCCCAACCACATACAACACAAAAATAAAGCCCAATAATATGAACACGCTAAAGAGTTCTTCTGAACATGCCTAATCACTCACATTCTTGGAGGCCATACTAGTAGTTGAATCTAAAAAAATTGTCCATACATGCCTCCAAATCTTGTCGTTGGCATGTTCTTCTTGCAAGGGTGAATTCCTTTTCCCATAGGTATTGTTTTGGATCATATTCAACCCTGTATATTTGACCAAGTGATACCCTGATATTGTAATTCAATTAGCTAGAGAAAAGAAAACCACAACTTTGAGCATTGGACACAGGGGCATTTAGGTAGTTGAACACTAAAACAAATAGATGAACTAAAACATGGCAGAAACTAACTTTGTTATGTTTTTTTCCTCTACTTTTTGAGAGAGAAGAAGTATCACGTAAGTTGCACTGGGTGAAAATATCTTTGAAAAGATATACCACCTTATATAGCAGTCACCATGAGAAAAGAAACAGTAAAACATTACATGTACAAGATCAAAAGTCAAAAGAAATAATTGTACGTTAAAAAAGAAAGAGAAAGATATTTAACTATATTACTGAACTACCTGTTTCCAAGAACTGCATGGAGTTCAATGATCATGTTCTCCTTCTCTTGTGAGAATGCTGCTCTCTTCAAACCAGGCCTGAGGTAATTTATCCACCTCAACCTACAACTCTTCCCACACCTCTGCAGACCTGGCATGCAGAATTAAGATTAGAATGAAGTAACTCCACTCCTTCATTGTGCACGTTGCATCAATGAAACAATATAGTATATATATATATATATATATATATATATATATATATATACCAGCAAGTTTGGGGACTAAGCTCCAACATCCATGACCATGTTTGGTGATGTAATCCAGAATCTTCTCATCTTCCTCTGGAGACCAAAGGCCTTTTCGTAACTTCTGTTCGTAGCAACAAGAGTGTCTTCCCATGTGTAGGTGAGTAAGAAAGTGTTGAATCCAGCAATGGTTTTTGTGGAAACCTATGTGGAGGAAGAATGAATGGCGAGAAGAGTAAAAGGTGTTTTGGTGGGGTGAGGGGAAGAGTTATGAAGGTTTAAGTTAAACATAAGAGGGTTATTATTATGGTGAGAGTTATTAGATGTTTGAAGGCTAATCTTGTGCGTGGTAGGGTGAAACCTATTGGCAATAACTCTGTAGAGTAGTAGAGGCCACCACAAGTGCAAACATTCAGTAAATCTGACTGATTATATGTATCCGGATAATTGAGTCTTAGAGTCTTGCTCGTTTGCTATCACATGCTTTGATGATTGATATGTATTCTTGACTTTTAAATTGCATGTTTAGTTGTATGATAAAACCTTTTTACTCTAGCTTACCCTTTCTGTTTGTCTGTGTTTACCTTGTGTGTGGTTTTCTCCTTTTGCGATGATCATCAATTTATTGATGTGAGCAGATGTGGGAACCTCTAGTGGTCATCAGGGTGATGGAAACTCCGTCGCGTAGCTAATCTTGGGTGGGATTCCCTTGCTCCAAGTATTTCTTTAAGGCACTGTGGCCTATGTACTATCTTGCTATATGAGCATGTATTTTTGGATAATTGTCAAACTTGTGTTCTTATTCTGTTCATGGCATCGTGGTGTGCCTTAGTTACTCTTGTAGTATATTTTGGATGATTGTAATGGTTAACACAGATATATTTCGCTGTGTGGCTCTTTATATTATATTGTATGTGATATCTCATTTAATCAAGTTCATTTATTAAATGGGATATTACACCTAACTTATTTATAAATATTAAATGAAATATATTTTTAGTTTCAAATTTATATCAAACTATCAAAATTTTATATTTTTTAATAAAACTTTTTTAAAAATATTCTATACTTTTTCAATTTAAAAATTTCTAAAATTTATATTAAAAATGTTTATATTTTATTTTTGTCTGTACATTTGTCTAAATAAAAGAAACTAAAATACCTACTTAGAATTCGGCTATCAGAAAGTCAAATTACTGTAGGCAATCTACCAATACATGCACAAATACAATTATATTTTCGGTTGACTGGAAAAGAAATTTCTTACATTTATAGTAAAGAGGTCTATTCACAAAATTAAAGATTGGCAATAATTTAAATATAGGTCCGTTGGAAAATTGTCCCTTTCTGTTGGTCCTATTATTGCTTTGTTTTTAATTATTTTTAACCTCAGACCTCAGAGAGATTTTAGGTTAACCTTGTGTTTGGATACAGTATTTCAACAATGCTTAGAAATTAAAATGTTTTGCATTTGAATTGCTTGCAATTAAATTCCATTCATTTTTTAAATAACTTGTTTGGATAAGGAAATTAAAATACTTTACATTTCAATTTCTTGTTTGGAAAAAAAATTGAATTTATTGTGAGATAAAATTTAATTTTAACAATTCGTCTGAGTTGTCGGGCCCGTCTGGGTCGTCGGACTTGTTTGGATCGTCGAGTCCATTCGGATCGTTGGACCCGTTTGGGTCGTCGGACCCGTTTGGGTCGTCGGGCCCATCTGGGTCGTCGTACCTGTCTGGATCGTGGAGCCCATTCGGGTCGTCGGACTCGTCTGGATCGTGGAGCCCATTCGGGTCGTCGGACCCGTCTGGATAGTGGAGTCCATTCGGATCGTTGGACCCGTCTGAATCGTCGGTCCCGTTTGTGTCATCGGGCCTACCAAAGAGTCTAGAATGTGAGGTTGAGTGAGAAGAATTTCAAATTCTACCTATTGTGAGGGTATTTAAATTTTTACTAATTTAGCTAATTGAAATCCCTCAGAAAAAATGGTTGTATTTGAAATGCTTTTTAATTTTTATATCCAAACAAAATATTTTATTACAAAGAAATCTAAATTCTTACTTCATTAAAATACTCTATCCAAACACATTTTAAGATCATTTTCATATTCCCCTGAGCTTATTTTCCTCTATTTAAGTGTCGGAAGAAAAATGGTTATTGCGTTTGAGTGTAAATATTAAGAAAGTAGAAGAGTAAAAAAATAGTTTTGGGACGTGATCATTTTCTGCTCTCCAAATCCCAATTTCAAAGCACGATGTTGAAGAAGCCGTTACTCAGATGCAGTTTATGGTCATGCACATATGTCCCTTGCTTTGACCATTAACCAATTTTCTTACCCTCACACTTAATAAAAAAAGTATATTATTTTAATTTTTTTGTGATTCATTTTAAATTATTTTATATTTTAAGTAAAATATTATTCAATAGATGTGAAATAGGAGTTGGATGGAAAATGTAGTGTTTTTATTATCTTTTTCTATTACGACTTATGGCATATGAGTTGCATGCTCTCGCTTTGAATTTGATGTTGAGATACATGGCGTGGGTCCTACTTTGAATTTAATATTATGATAAATGATATGGGTTTCGCTTTGGATTTATTTTGTTTTTACGGTTTAATTAAATTGTATTTATTTATAAATTAGTAGTCATATTTGTACGATTATTACATACACCATTTTATATATAGTATTTGACACCAATTCTCTTTAGGTGTCAAAACAGGCCAGTCCTGTCTGTTTTTTTCTTGTCTCGTCTTTGGTTTGTCAAAAACAGTCACGTCGGATTGGTCCGTCACAATAAAAAGAGTTGGATACTGCAACCCGTCCCGCCCTGACAAGCTGACTCACCACTTTTTTTTTAAACATATTTGAAACTATCAAACCTTTATCACTTTATTATTGCAAACTTGAATAGATTATAGATTAGTGTTTTATCAAACCAAATCTCTATGGATACAATCTTGTTGTGCTACAATCGAACCAGTGCACTTCTTTGATAATTTATAGACCCTCAACTGGATCTCAAAAATGTTCTTTCTTCATTTTGTCAAAGTCTCCATACTAGATGTGTTTTTCTTCTTCATGGCTAGTGTGCATTTCCTTGAATTGGCTTAAGTAGCATTCTCACATGAAGGTGACAATTCTTCCAAAATTGACAATACTTTACTTAGGAATTTGGTGAAGAAAAATAAGCTTTAACTATTGTTTTGAGAGATCTTAAGAAGTTTCTTGTCCTTTAGCAAACAAAATCTCTTTATGAGATTGAATTAATATACATTTCCTACAATCATAGAGTAAATATATATATATATATATATATATATATATATATAGTGTTATATAAGGTTAGTTTACTTTTACGTGTCTTATCATGTGAAAGCTTTCACGTTTTACTATACATAAACTAAAATTACATAATATTGTATCATTTGTCAAAAGAAACACTTACGTCTTACATGATCTATTATTCTTTTATCAGATTGTCTTTTAGACAAAACATGACCATGTTTTTACATTTTTCAGCACTTAATCAAAATCCTAGATGTTAGACTTTTCCTATAGTAACTATATAGCAACCATAATGCATTGGAAGTTCTTGTAAGCAGTGGCGGACGTACCAAGTGACAGGGGGGAGCCACGGCTCCCCCAACCATTTTTTTTTTAATTTTTTTTTCTATATATTTAAAAAATAATTTTTATAAATTATTATTTTATTTATATTAATTGATTTTTATTTTATTTTATTTTTTATATATTTAAAAAAATATATTTATATATTATTACTTATTTATATATTATTATCTTATTTATATTAATTTAGTTTGAAAAATCTTTTTTAAAATTTAAAAATTATGTTTTTTTTTCTAATATAATTTTTAAAATTTTTTTATTTGGTTTCTCTCTTTCGTGCCTTCATTTCTTTCTCCCATTTTATTTTCATCTCAATTTTCACCATCAATTTCTTATTATTTTCAAAATCAAATTGCACTACGACAAAATTGAAGAGTTAAGGAACATTTTGGACTGAACAATTTCTTCTTTTGAGTAAGTTCATCTTTTCCTTTTTATTTTTGAAGTAATATGTTTCTCTCTTGTATGTGGCTTTTCTACGCTCTAGGCATATGTCTATCTGTTAGAGATCATAAAATCATGTTTTAATTGTTGATCAAACTCTTCTTTGTGTAGATAGAGCTATTTTAGGTTTTGAAGTTGTGTAAGGGAAGAACAAGATTAGGAATATACTCTAAGGTAAGGGAAGCTAATCATTTAGACGTTATTAATTTTCTTAAAATATTGAGTCTTGCTTTTAAGATTTAATTATTCATAATTTTTATCTTTTTGTAAATAGGTGAGAGGTGAAAATTTTATATTAGAAAAATTATGATAAAGAGTAAAAGAATTGATTCTTTTTTCAAGAGGAAGGCTTGTGATGAAGATGAAAAAAATGCATGTACGTATCTAAAATTGAGAAACTTCATGAGAATCCAAATATTGAAGAAAACGAAAAACAACTCTCTAAGGTTCCTAAAGTTACATATAATGAATTTGAAAATACTTTAGAACGTGATCCGGGAAAGCGTCTTCAAATTTGGCAATACCCACCAAATTAAATTGATGAGGTACGAAGGACTTATCTAAAATGG
>Ga0209589_1011958_pt1 | contig 11969 bp, 4 predicted proteins | sample CowpeawhiteBW_FD_187525 | JGI IMG/M metagenome (GOLD analysis project Ga0209589, IMG submission 187525) | Root nodule microbial communities of legume samples collected from California USA - Cow pea white BW (SPAdes) (version 2) | ecosystem: Host-associated > Plants > Roots > Nodule | place: USA...
TCTTGGTTCTTTTTCTTTTTATTTTTCTTCCTGTTTGATGGCTTTCATGTACTTGAAGAGTAAAACTTTTTGGGAGATAGTTTTTGAATGTTTCTATCATGTGTTTAGATTATTAAATTTTAAAGTTTTTAACTTTTTTTTTTGTTGTTTCTTGGTTATTCTTCTTCCTGTTTGATAACTTTCATGCACCAGAAGTTTTAGGAAGACAATGGATGTCGTTATCGATTTGATGCCATCGTTGTGGACGAGAGTTACAAAGTTCTTGATTCTTGATAAGAATATGAAAATGGAGGTTTATGCTGATTACAGAGTCAATGGTTTGTTCTTTTTTATCTTTTTTTATTGTTTTTTAATTTAAATTGATTTTCGTTTACAATTGTTATATAATAAAAATAGGCTAGAATCTTATTCATTTTATCTACTTAGGAGTCTCTTTAAGAATATGAAATAGGGAAGAGTTACTAATTAACAAATTTGATTTTGTCTAACACTACTACAGTCAACCAGGTACCTGCAAGATTATTTGGAGGGCAAGAAGTGTATGTCCTTGGTATGTATGTACTGCTTTCAAACTTCATTTTACTCCAAGCTGATTAAAGTTATACTTATCATAATATGGGTTTTTCTTTCATGAGAATCCTATATATGTATTTGTGGTATAATTCTTTTTCTCAAAATCATGAATTTTACTAATTCCTTTTGTTAACCTTTACTTACTATTTTCATAGATTTTAACACCAAAACCTGGAGAAGAAGATTATCTTGATACTTCGTATCTGATGTTTACGTTTTATATCCTATGGGTAAGTTTGGTTTAGTTGAACATATATGCATTTAATTTGTTACTGTAGTTAATTTTTGCTTTCTAATAATGTCTTTAGATGTTTAATATAATATATCGATTTCAAATTGTGGACTTTTGATGGTGATGGTTGTAACATCCCTAGCGCACCCTCGCCCAGAGCATGTCAGGTTACTACAACCCGATGCACCCCAACCCATCACCCTTCTCCGTCCATTCATACTGGGTGGGTTGTTGCCAGTGGGAATCGAACTCCTAACCTGACCTTTAACACCTCTGGTTCACCAGCAGATGCTACCAGTTACGAAGTCCCAACCAATTCACCTTTATGATAACTCATATAGATTTAGCAATTTTACCATCACGTCACACATTCAATATGTAACAAAAAAGTGCACTTTTTTTGTAACATCCCTGGCTACCCCTCCTTGGGCCCCAGAGGCTGTCAGGTTACTACAGCCCAATGCACCCCAACCCATCACCCTTCTCCATCCATTCATATTGGGTGGGTTGTTGCAGTTACGTTTATGGTAATTATTACTGGCTTTTATGATGGTGTGTAGGCGCATGACGGTGTGTAGGCACAGTTCTGTGAAGTTAGATGGTTGGCTGGGAGGGAGAGACCTATGAGAGTGAATTGGAATAGAAATTAGGTGATGAATCAGGAAGGAATACTACACAGGGATTAATTGAGTATAAATCCATTTAAGAAGTGTCATAGTATGTTTATGTCAATGTGTGGTTGTGGGAGTGGTAATTAAAAAAGGGGAAAATGATGATTCTAATTAAGATTGCAGGTTCTACAAAACATGGGTTTCTTTAGGTATGTACTTTTGGGATATTGGAAAATCATGCATTAGTGGGTTAAGGTATCAATCATAAATTGTGTAGCCTTAATTGGAAGGTATTTGAGTGGAAGGTGTGGTACTATTGCAACGTGATATAAGCAGGTTGTTTGACTTTGAGATACTGGATTGTGTGTCATTTTTCATAAGTTAGAATAAGTCATTGGATAATGATGGAATGCTTGGTAAATCTTATGTCTTGAATAAAGGGATTTGGGAATGTGAGTTATAGGTAATGGAACCATGTGTGGTGTGGCAAAGTACCAAGAATCAAACCTTGATGGATAAGAGTACATTAATACCTTCAAAGGTATTTTTGGATTGTAGGACAATATGTTTTTAGGTGCTAAAAACCATCAGAATCTCGTTACTGGTGTGGCGTCTGGCAGATTACGAGTATCTGCCAAGCGATAGGACTAGTAGGGGTGTCCCTACAACGCGTGATGCCTAGCGGTGAGCTATGAACCACAAGGCGATAGGCCGTGAGACAGTGGGTCTGAATGCAACCTGGCGCTTGGTGACGAGGGTGTCTAGCCATGTGGTCTGCGTAGGAATGTCACCTGGTGGCGCTTAGGCAGTGGGAACCTTTATGGTAATTATTACTGACTTTTATGATGTGGAATACTATTAGCTCATATGGTTAAAAGTACTTGATTGTGTCGGGAGGATGTAGGTTCGAGTTCTATGTATGCCAAATAGTGTGTTATTTTAATTGTTTATTATTTTGGTAATATGTTTGATCATGATGAGTGATAATATCATCCGAGATGTATAAGAATTATCATGAAACATGAATTGGTTGATTGGTTATGCATTGACTTGATAATTGTGTGGTGGTGTGTTCAAACCTGATTAACCATGAATTAAACTTTCATTTTGCCAAAATTCTTTTTGGCAAAAATGTGAAGAGTCGGACCAACCCTAACTGTCTTGAGGAGTAGATGGATGGGCTGCGAAACCATCAAGCAATGGCCTTGAATAGAAATTACCAACATTAAAAATTAAATTTCGTCTTTTTGTGTTTAAGCTTAATTAAGGTAGAGTTAAGAAACTAACTAAGAAAAAGAGGGTTTTGAGACTGCCAATAGTGACTGTTGGGAGGAAAAGATTCTGAACGCATAAATGTGAATTGGTGAGACATTGCAGCAAGGCTAGTAACAAAGGAGGCCACAATTGATCAAGAGGAGACTCCAAATTATCAAGTTTGAGCAAGGGATCTAGGTTTAGGGAGCTGCACTTCGTGCTTTAACCTTTAATTATATAATTGTGAATGTATGGGATGCATTTGTGTGTTTTGTTTCTGCCAATTTTATAAATTTTTTGTGTTTCTGGAATTTTCCAGAAATCGCCTGGCAGCAATGAAGGCTCGCCAAGCGACGCATGATGTTTGAACTAAGATTTTGGGTGCTTGATAATCTCTTGATTTGGTATGCGGGTTAATAGAAATTGAATTATCATGCTCTTGCTTTGAAGATATATTAATTTAGTGATGTTTTTTCGTTGTATAATGCCTTTGCATGAACAAATTCTTCTTGTGTTTTCATTTCTAGAAAATTTGTAGAAACCGCCTGTAAGACCCACTAAAATTAAATAATTAAATAAATAATTATTTAATAAATGCGGGTAGAAGAAGCCTTTATGACATTAAATGCTAACCTTCATGATGTGGAAAAGTACTAGCTGAAGTGGTTGAGAGTACTTTATTGTGTAAGAAGACTTGGGTTTGAGTCCTATATGTGTCAATTGTGTGTTATTTAATTGTTAGTATTTTTAAGAGATGCTTGGATGATAAGTAAGGATATAATATTTGATGTATGAATATTATCATGTAATATGACATGGTTGAGTTGGTTGTGCACTTGAATTGCAATTGAGTGGTGATGGGTTCAAACTTTGGCTTAAGCAAAATGATTTCTTTTTGCTAAATTCAATTGTTAGCATGAATGGGAAGGGTAGAGAAACCCTAGTCGTCTAAGAAGACAGCTGGAAGGAGTAGAAAACCATTAAACAATCATTGATTAACCATTAAACACAAGATTAATGCAATTTTCGTTTTTTCTCTTAATGGCCATTAAAACTAAGGTTTTGGAAAGGAAAATAAGAGAGAAATTAGAAAGGCAGAGCAATCTTTCTGCACAAACACACCTATAGTACTGAAAAACAGAGAGTGAGGGAGATTGGTATCAAGTAATATGACATGGTTGAGTTGGTTGTGCACTTGAATTGCAATTGGTTGGTGATGGGTTCAAACCTTGGCTTAAGCAAAATGATTTGTTTTTGCTAAATTCAATTGTTGGCATGAATGGGAAGGGTAGAGAAACCCTAGTCGTCTAAGAAGATAGCTAGAAGGAGTAGAAAACCATTGAACAATCATTGTTAGCCATTAAACACAAGATTAATGCAATTTTCATTTTTTCTCTTAATGGCCATTAAAACTAAGGTTTTGGAAAGGAAAATAAGAGAGAAATTAGAAAGGCAAAGCAATCTTTCTGCACAAACACACCTATAGTACTGAAAAACGGAGAGTGAGGGAGATTGGTATCAAGTTGGGAAGGAGATTGGGAGAAGGCAAGGAAAGGCTCATTGCTAAGGAGTGGGAAATGTAGGAATTCTCAAATCTTGGCAAGGAAATCTAGGTTAGGGGAGTTCTTATTGCTTGTTTTTATTCTGCTATCGATTGATTATATGATCTGAACCATAATGAAAGTGTAGAACCTGTCTATTCTCGTTTTCTTCACGTTTCTGGATTTTTCCAGAAACCGCCTGGCAACAGTTCATGCGCCGCCAGGCGACCCATGTGTAAGCCCTATTTTTCTGGGTTTCCTTTAACCGCCTGGCGGCTGTGCGTGGTCCGCCAAGCGACGCTTCCAGTTTTGGCCAGTTTTTGATTCGTGGTGAGTTTTGTGATATTTGTGATGTTGAAAATAATTATGTATGCGTGCATAAATGCTTTTAAGGAAGAAAATTCGTCTGTAAATTGAATGGTGTGTGAAATTGGTATGAATGGGGATTCCATGTGGGGTTGGGGGTCTATGGGGTGTGAGATGATGAAATGTTGTGTCGAGTTTGATCTATTAGATTGCTTGTATGATAATGGTATGGACATAAACAAACCTAGACTCGGATGATGGAACCACTCATATTTTGATTAAAAACGCGGATTGGAATTGGTAGTACAAGTGGGGTGTGAGGAATCCACGAAAGGTGCGAACAGACCTGGGTGGCAGTGTTGGTTTTGCCAGGTAGAAATGGTGCAACAGATGACCTGGATGGTGCGTGGCGCCTGGCGGTAGGCTTAGGCCCACTAGGCGGTGATGGTGCAGCAGCACCCTTGATGGCGCGTGGTGCCTGGCGATGTGAGATGCCCGCCAGGCGGTCTGAACCTAGATTCCACCTAGCGGCGTGAGATGCGCGCCAGGCGATTTTGGTCCAATGATGGTGCGCGAGGAAGTTTTCTACATCGCTTTAAGGGAAGTTTTATTTAAATGAGTTCACCCTACTCTGTGTGTGTGGCGATGATCATGTAACTTGTTACATGGGAGCAAATGTTGATGCAAGTGAGCAGATTGATGCATAGAGACGGAGTGGGGATCTCTTGGGGATCTCAACCATTTGTGAGAGTTTCCTCCCTAGGGAGTGAATACTTTTAAGCCTTATCTTGCATAGAAAGTGGCGGCACACATCCACTCATCTTCAAGGTTGCCATGGCTTCTAGCCTAGCCTTGTAGTGGCGTGATTCTCACATTTTTACCATTCCTTTCCTTTCTATTTTATGTTTTCTTCTTCCTTTAATTGTTCTTGGTTTTCTATGGTTTATGTGCTTTCCATGTCCTTTTTGTTTTGAATCAATTCATCATCTTCTTCTCTTGAGCTTTGTGAAAGGAACTTTCACATCTAGATAGCTTGCTATCTTAATGTCCAGTGGGGATTTCACTTAGCTTTCTTAATCAACTTACACCATATTCAATAATCTTAAAAAGGAACAAGATAATCCATCATCAGAAAGGTTAATATCCTGATACTCTCGTGTGGGGATACGAGTGGGGAGGTTCGTATGTTCCGTGCTCACACTTGAAAGATGCTGCGAGCGGGGAAGTTCGTAGTTGGTGTATCACGTGTGTTGGATTACGGGCATGGAGGTCCGTATAGTTGGACTACAAGTGGGGAGGTTCGTAGAGGCAAGACCACGAGCGGGTAGGTTCGTGGAAGCATCGTATATCCTGAGTCCATGGTCAATTATTTATGTGACTTGCAGGTTGAAAGGCCTTGGGGTATTAAGGTCTTGGCCAAGAATTAACTAGAATAAAATAGTTGGGTGTATCTTGATTTTATTAACTTATATGTTAACTATTTATGAGCTCACCCTTTTTATGTGTGTTTGGCGATGATCGTGTGACTTGTCACACGGGAGCAGATGACGTTCCAGGTGATGCTGGTGAGGCATAGAGCCAGAGAGGGGCTAGCGTGGGAAAGCTTTTTATGGAAGTTTACTATCATTCTATTTTCATTTTTTTTGTAAACCGTATTTTTATTGGAATATGAACTAGTATGGATTATTGGAACATTGTAGTTTAATTGGATAAGTTTAATAAATGTTTTTAATTTCCCACGTTTTGGGAAAGACATTTAAATAAATGTGACTTTATTATTTCTTTTATTTTATATTATTTAAAATTAGTAATATTTGACTGGGATGTTACAGTGGCTCTTGGGAAGACTTAGAAGGATTCTTATCATGTTTCTCTTTTATTATAATCGCCAAAACGTTGAAACTATAAAATTTAATTCAAATCCTTACATCTCCAAATCCAAATTTAAATCTAGATTGCAGAAAATAATATAAAATTGTAGAAATAAAAATATTCCCAAGCTGCCCCGCTCCAACGCTAAGTCTCACCAGCACCTCTTGCAACATCATCTGCTCCCATGTAACAAATTACATGATCATCACCAAACACAAGCAGATATGGTGAGCTCAAATACAACATACAACAATGTAATGATTTAAAATCCATAACTTTAATGAAAACCCCAACCGTCAACCCAACATTCACATCTTCCTCTAGATGCTTCTTGATTCTACACCCTTTGATGATTACATAGATCGATCTTTGTTGTCACGAATGTCTACTCGCCCCTCCGACTATAGGCCATCACCTATAATCCACACGTGGGAATGATCTTGTCACGACCACAATTCGCAACACCAAGTGGAGTTCCTCAATATGAACCACAATTTGTATTTGTCCCAAGACTACCAAACTCATCGGATAACACCAAGGAGAGCAATCTTCTAAAACCCATCCGTACGAGCCACGATCTCCCACACTCCACTGGACTTCCAAAATCACCAAGCTACAACCTCGAGTGGCCACGTGTTACCCCAATATAAGTTGCACTCGTAATTAGGCCCCTAGCAAAGCATCGCATCAAGACCTTCATCCAAAGCCATGTAGAATCCTCTTCGCAGTCCAACTCTACACCTGAAACCGCTTAGCGCAATAGTCACGTCGCTAGATGATAACGCTCTCTAAATCTCACTGTCTTTGTAATTATTGCTTGGCGGTTCAGACCCTACCGCTAGGCACTACACCAGTAATGCAAATTTACTGGTTTTTTGTTCCTTAAACAGGATCCAAGGCACTCTTTCACACCATATCAACCAACCAATAAACTCCTTCCACTAATAGGAATATTCTATTTTAAGGAAAACATGGTGCTTTCATATGAAAACAAAAAAAAAAACTCCTGATATGGGAGTTATAATTAAATGAGTAATATTAAATTATAAATTGTGTTTCTCAAAGGAAAAAAAAACACAATTGGCCTGAGAAGTTGTAACGAATGGATTAAAAACACCATAATGAGACAATAGTACCTCGCCTCCAATCAATAACAAATGCACTATCATGACAGAAACGAAATGCACACAACACTTTTTATCTTTTCATAACAAATGCACTATCATGAATAACCCTAAATCAACCTTGAAACATGGTATAGAAAATCCACGCACTTATACACACCACGACAACACTTGCTACCTTTGGAAAACCTAACGCATCATAGGAGAAAAGAAGCATATCTGACAACGCCATTGTGTATGGGAATGGAAAGACCGAAACAATGTATGCATACACCATAATTTGCACTCGCTCATAGGATTATAGGGAAAGGAAACCACTACGAAAACAATATGCACCATCATTCCATACACATGCATATGCTTCAAAACTTTATTCATCGATAAAAAAAAGAGAACGGGAACAAGATGAAGCTTCATTAAGACAAATAAGCGACCATACACAAAAAAATAAACATGAAAAAGGTTAGCTTCCCATAACCTGAAAATCCTGCTAAAATTAATCATCCCTAAAGCCAAAAAAATAAGATTGATGATTTTACTCTAGCTAATGTTTGAACACATAACCTCTCATTTACTAAACGTATGCTCAACCATCAAGTCAGTAGATGTTTCTTGGTAATTCATACTTATCTATGATTTTATCTTACTGCTCTAGTCTCAAGCATACACTTAAAATAATAAAACAATTAAATTAACAAATAATTGACATACACAAAAGTTAAACCCAAGTCCTCTCAACATAACCAAATACTCTCAACAATTTGAGCTAGTTATATTTCATGTCATAAATCCCTACATTAAATACCATAAAGGTTTCCACTACCCGCATTTATTAAATAATTATTTATTTAATTATTTAAATTTCTCGGGTCTTACAGGCATGGTTTACATTAAAGGTTTTATCTACTTTAGCCTCTTAATCCAATTACACATCAAGGTCATTGTCTCCATAGTATTTGGGGATCTTGATCATAGGAGATTGCTTCTCTGGTGAATGGTGTCTTCTACCTCCATCTAGATGTCTTCTCCTTTGCCTCATGTCATGGGAGTCCTCGAATGATGAACTCTTTCTCCTAGCTTCATGTTCTTGCTTTTCTTGTTCAAACCTCAAGGTGATGTCTCTCAAGTACTTATCTTTTTCCTTCCTAGACACTTTCCATCTCCTTATGAAGTTGGACCAATGCAGATTCTTGATTAATTTATCCCACTAATGCATCACCTTGGCTAGAAGTGTAATTAATTAGTGATTCCTCCATGTTTCCTACACAAAAACACTCAAAATCGAGACACAAAAACAATAAAACAGATTTGATTAGCTATAAAACCAAGATAAATAAGCACTAAAGCAAGCACTCTAAAGGTGTTTTGGATGTGCTCACACAATGCAATGGCTAGGCTATCACTCAAGCTCTACTAAAGGAGTTTAAACTCCTCTATAACCAAAACTGTGAGACTGGCAAGCACAAATGAAAGATGGCATGACAAACACACTTAAGAATGGCTAGGAAAGAAAAATCCAAATGACAAAACTCATGAACCTAAAGTCAAGCAAGAAAAGGTACGAAAAAAGGAAAGCTAAACTCTAAAGAAAGACATTAATGTGACAAAAATAACTAGAAGATTAACATTATAAAAGCGTGAAACCAAGACTCTGTGAAAAGTATCCTATCATGCTTTCTCAAGGATCAATCAACATACATATACCCAAGAAGACTAGGTCTTAATGATGATGGTACTAATTTGACATACACATCAAGTACCCATAATCATGCAAGTTATCATGCCACACTATTTTTTTTTTTCAACTTTTTAGTCCCAAAATGATAAAGGGCTTTTACTTTTTGGATTTTAATGTGGAAGTTGAATTTTGTTTTTAGATTCTAGCTTAACTTAAGATAAAAAAAATGGTGTCTAGATATGTTTGAGCACTTAGCTCCCAATTTAAGGTCAACTAATCAATTCCAAGGCATATACATATTGAATCAACCATTTGATCATGCATTATCAAATACTTGGGAAACAAGAAAATAAAACTTCAAATTGACATATAACATATGACTCAAAACAAAAGGCTAGGAACATTTAAAGACTTACACAAACATACAATTTGAAAATAATCATGTGAACAAGATGAGAAGCATACAATCATGGCAACATTTTGACAACACCAAGGCATTTGAACAAACATATGGAGGGTGAGGAAAAGATACTTTAACCTCTCGACCAATCAGTTTTTGGGCTCACACCTTGCATTTCCGCACCAAGACCAAAGCTCCACCAAGAGTAAACACAAGCGAAATTGAAAGTTAGCACAAGAAAACACCATATAGCAAGATGTAGGCTCTAGATACCAAGTGATAAAGACCCATTTTTAGAATTAACAAATATGGTGTTATGATTATCTAGATGTGAAGGTTCAAGGAGCTGTAGAAAACAACATGCTTAATTAATAAAGCACTTCTTTTATTTAGATGACATATGGGCTAAGTTAAAAGAGACATGGTGTTTGACATGCCACATGCGAGAAAATGTAACGTTTTGTATTCTATAATAAAAAGATTGCCTTATGTCATAATAGCATTACACTTTGCAATGCTAAGGTTATGGGGTTGTGTGGTGATAGGCCTAGGTACTAGGCCCATTTCTGACATGTTCAGTCATTGCTAGATGTTCTAACAACCTTACGCTTTGTAGTGCTAAGGTTATAGGGACTATATGATGATAGGCCTAATTCTAATTGGATGATCAATAGAAAAATAACTAAAGTGGATAAAGGATAGTATGGATGGAATTTCAGGGAGAAAGGCATACAAGAATTTAAAGGGGGCATGAAAAAGGCATGTTAGTTTTTTGGAGTGCTTTTGATTGGTAGGTCACAATACCTTTTGCTCATAACTTATGATGCATAAATACGATACGTGTATCAGATACGACACACATCTAATACGTCAATATGTTTAATTTTAAAAATAATAAGATATGATATGTGATAGATACGCGATATCATATGTACTAAATTCTTAAAAACATAATAAATATATGATTGTTATTGGGTGAATCCAAATTAAAACCATATGTACTAAAGTTGCCAACATAAAAATATAAATTAGTGTCATCATAAGAGTACCACTACAAGAAAACTTTTAAATAATGACCAATTTTAGTAACCAAAAATATGTTAGAAACCAATTTCTTAATTAGAGACAAATTATTTTGATAGCCAAAACCTTGGTAGCTAATGTTAGTGACAAATTTAGAAACCAATTATTTTGGTAGTCAAAACCTTGATAGATAATGTTCGTGACTAATTTAAAAACCAATTCAAAATAAAAACTATTTTAGTTATCAATTTAGAGACCAATTATCAATTTAGTGACTAATTATTTTTTGTCACTAAAATTGGGCATTATTCAAATATTTTCTTGTAATGTACTACGAGTTTATAAATTAAATATTTCATTGATAAATATCGATAAAGTATCTTAAGGTAGATACATAAACCCAAGTTGAATTATCAGTGCATCATAACTCACAACACTCCATTAATATTGTTATTAAAATTAGAAAACGAACAAGTGTAATTAATATACATGGAAAATATACTATTATATCCATACGAATCCATCCATATAATGTTTACCAACTCTCTAAATTAAATAGCATTATATGAATATCTTATTAAACTATCTTTTACTTTTTTTTTAAATGTCTAAAATTACTATAAGAAAACATCTTAAAGTTTTACAAAAATAAAAAAGAAATCAAAGTCTTTTTATATTAAGATATATGGCAGCAATGTCTTTTAGGATATCTTCACAAAGTACCATATTGTCTAAGGCTTTGTTCACATGAAGAGATGGATTTAGGAGAAAGTGTGAAGATGAATTTGTGTAGATTTATATGGATGGATATGTGTGTTTCTTTTGTGTGATTTAGAGGATAAAGTGAGTGGATTTGAAGATAAATTTTATGAAAGTTAGTGAATGATTTAAATGATTGATAGATAAAATAAAAGTTATAATAGATAAAATTTGAAAATTACTAAAATGTCCTTGATAGAAAAAATATATAAAATAATTTTCAGATTAGTTAAAAATATTAAATTTTTAAAAAAATATTATTTAATAAATTTTAATAAAAAAAGTAATAAAAAGTAAATTACATTAAATTATTATTATTATTTTCATAATAATTACTATTATTAATAACAATAATAATGATTATTATATATATAATTTTATTATATTTAATAACTATACATATACATTATTTATTATTATTATTATTATTATTATTATTATATATTATTAATTATTATATTATTATTATTATTAATTATTATAAATATATATTATTAACTTTAATAATTATATATATATATATATATATATATATATATATATATATATATATATATATATATATATATTTTTTGTGTATATTTTTTTATTTTTTT
>Ga0209589_1011961_pt1 | contig 11967 bp, 9 predicted proteins | sample CowpeawhiteBW_FD_187525 | JGI IMG/M metagenome (GOLD analysis project Ga0209589, IMG submission 187525) | Root nodule microbial communities of legume samples collected from California USA - Cow pea white BW (SPAdes) (version 2) | ecosystem: Host-associated > Plants > Roots > Nodule | place: USA...
GTAATCCATCCATACCTACACAAATACTTTAACTTGAATTAGTATACTTATTGGAATTTAGTGCCTCTTAAAACATTAATCCTTTTGCTTTAAAATTCTTATCTGCTCATAAAGTAAACTGCTTTAAATTTAAATCTTCTGAATAACAAGGGCAACTCATAATCAGATTATAGAAGTTTACCTGAAAACAGTACTCAGCATGTTCAACACCTCCATAGTCGTCATAATTGTCAGGGTCCATTTGAAAATACTAATGGAATAAAAATAATGACAAATAGGGAAATCAAATTAAGAATCCTAGGTAAGCCACACAAAAAAATAGTAAATTGCAATAGAACTGAATAGGAAAAGCCAGTTGGTTGTACAACTTACAGATAATAGAAGCCAAATAATTAATTATTTGCAATACACAATAAAAAGTACTACAGAAATAGTTTGGAAAGAAGTGGGTTAGACCTGCAAAATACTTTGAGTGGCACAATCTTCGCCTAAAGGCTTCAAGCAAATGTCACTCAGAGATACCAACGAACCAGAATAATTTGCTAGAATTCCATCAACCTGTTGGAATATTGAAACAATCAACGTATTTCTTTAATAAAAATGTCCCACCGAAAATAAAGTGGCTACATTTAAATTCTAGTAAGTGAAAAGAACTGAAATTTAAACACCTTTTCCTGTATTTGAAAAAGCAATTCAATATTTTCTTCTGTTATGATACTTGGAGGCTTGTCATGCTTGGATTCTGGGATTGTTGCTAATATGAGCTGAAATGTACACATTTTAAAATATGATTTACTACAGATAGAATAATCGTTGGAAATAAGAAAGAAACGTAATAAAAAAGTGAAGAGGAAACTATGGTTGATTTCATATTTAAAAAAACAATTACTTACTTAAAGGGTGAAATTAGAAAAAATTGTAGACACCAAAAGAGTAGTTAAAAAGGAAATCCCCTTTATTAATGTTATAAATTATAAATTATTGTTTACGTACACTATATATCTTATCATTTATTTGATATTTTCTTGAAACTAACATAAAACTAAGACTAAAACAGAAAACAAATCAAATTCAAACAGCTTTAAATGGAATTGGATTGGATTTAAATTTAAACTACACCAAATACATGATGAACTACAAAAACCAAAGCAATTGGTTTGGATTGGATATTTTATCTCTTCAAAAGTTCAAAACTTATCCAATTGAACCCGCAACCACTCTTACAAATGAGCAGACACGCTAGATAATACATTCACAATAAGAGGCAGCTTAATTTTGGTAACTAGATTGCATGCACCGAATTACAAGACCAAAAAGAAAAAGTAAAACAAATTATAAGCAAACCGAAACCTGTTCAATTCGATAGAATGGAGCAAGATGACTATCAAAAAAGTCTTTCTCTTCAGCTGCCTTACTCCCAGGACCAACCCATAACTGCAGCACAAAGAAGAAAGCAAGGCCAATACTCTTCAAGTTCAAGAAGAAAATAAGTTTCACGAGCATATATATTCATCTGAAACTTATCCGTAGCACCACTTTTTAAAACTTCTTACCTTTATATAGTGACTCTAGATTAAGCACTATAAAATATTTTGAAGTATGCTGAGGAGGAAGGACTAAAGAAAACCTATTCTTAAAGAGGCAGTGAGAGCAAGTAACACGTTCAGAAAATAAATGTCCTTCATCAATTAAAAGAACAAAAAAACAAGCACAAAATTTCAATGAAATATCACAAATTCTTAAAAATTCAGGAATTAAAGCCCAGATATTGACTGCTATGTTATCCATAAAGTGCAGGCAGAAAGAAAGGTTGTTTACATCACATCAACCTCTGGATGGTTTTTTTTTTTTTTTTTTAGACCACTTTTTTGTTGTACTATAATCCTTTACAAAAATATTTTCCATCACATTATTTATCAGTAAAGGTTTGCAGAGTAAAACAATTTTAATTGGCTTAAGCTGTTATGCAAATGTGCTTAACAAAACAAACCAGAAACCAACACACCGGAATCTAATGGCAAGAATGCAACAATTAGAAGAAAGACGGTTATTTATGATACAGATGAATTACAGCAGAAAGATGATTCTACTGCTACTGACAATGTCCTACAGAAAGCTACTTAATTTCCTCCAAAATTACCTATTTAATAACTACCTACCCATCTTTCATTTCTCTCTCTGCCACCAAGTCATCCCCTCCAATTTCCCTTATATTACTCCTAGTTTAGACTCTCCGAATTTTATACCTATGCAAATTGCTGGACTATCTGCCTATTAGAACCCAAAATATGGTTTCAGGTCATAAACCTTAACATTTAACAATGTGTTCCAACAGGTCATCCAAACATGTATAGGGGGAGATTAGAAAATATCAAACCAAAATATTATTTGTCAGGCAGGAAATAGATAAACAATTTGTGCATATGGAAGTTACAGAAACAAATCCAAAATTGTAGACTGTATGCTACAGCTGTAAATATGGTACCTTCTCAGGCCGGGTCTCCACCTCAAAACGAAGCAGACCCAAACAAAGCAAAACAACAATTGCCAAAGAGGAACAAAGCACAATTGTGGGTTTTTTAGCAGCCCATCTTCCATATGTCCTGGATGCAAAACAAAACAAAGTTTATGTGATTATAAACCTAACAAGAACTACCAGAACCACTGACCTGTAAAAGCTAGATAGGCATCCTTGAACAAAAGAAAATTGCACCACATTCTGCCCTTGAGGATCTATCTGTTGCTCCTTTTATTTGCAAAGACAAAATCAACAATATCACAATGAGTAATGAGTAAAACTGCTCATTATAGAAGTGCAATAAATGATTTAACTCTTCACATGTAGAATTGGTGTGATTGTTATCAAAAACAATTCTTTACAAAACTCTTTGGATAACCACACAGTTTTCATTTTTCTTTCTCATATCAAGAGTCTTGGTGACTCTCTTTGTTAAATTGGAGATATTCAATCTCTTCTAAAGAACACTTTGATTCTATTCTTGGAGATCTTCCTCAAGATTCTATTACCATTAAAGAAGTTGAGGGTTTAATTCTTGCACAAGAATTCCTCATTATCTATGTTTCAATGTAAACCCAGTATGCTCTTGCATGAATTGATATCTAGACTGTTAAAGTATAAAAATCATTCTTTTCACTTCAATTAACAAATAGCTTTTACAACAGTTGGTTTCCGCAATAATAATAACAACAATTAAAATCTTCATTTCGAATTCCAAAATGGATGGGCCAATACCAAACAAGCTTTTGCACATACCTCTGCGTGATGATTTCCATCCTTTGGGAGGTGAGAAAAACTACTCCCTTCATCAACCCTGTCATTCAACAACGGTTCCACGCTAGATTCAGGTCTCCCCCTTCCTCTTCTCCTCTGCAGTAATGCCCACCCAAACAACACAAAAACCAATACAATGTACAAGATGGCCAATGAAAAATCCACACACCTGACCTGTAGGTATCATTATACAAAAACCAATTTCACAACATGCATCAAAGATAAACGACAGCTTTTCAGTAGACAACTAAATGTTGCACAAGATCAGTGAGGCAATAATTTGGAGAGAAAGAAAAGGCAGAACTTATTCAGTCATAAAGCAAGTGAAAATTAATCATAGAAAAGGTTATGCATCTACTGTTTCAACCTTTAAAGACCCAATTCTAATGGTGCAGGGATCTTTGCTGGGTGGAGAAGGTTCAGGATCCGCGCAAACAGATGAAGAAGGACAATCACCACAAGAGCAACCCAGTGAAGTGTCATTACATGAATATACAGATGCATTCATAGGTTTCATTGGAGATGGATCAAAAGTGGCTGTCTTAAAAAGTATAGAATAAGGAGAACCAGGAAATCCAGGAGGAACTTTCTGACCAAGAAATTCAAACCACTCTGGCAATGATAATCAGACACAATACACATTAGCAGAAGAAGAGCAAGTATAATACATTCCCAAATTGAGATAAAGGGAAAAGGAAATATTCAATGGTAACAAAAAAACAAAAATATCAGAAGCAGCAACAAAGTGCCAAAATATGAATAAGAAAAAAATGTCCACATCTACATGGGAGGATGTTTTGTGTGTTGGCTAAACCTGTATAACTCCAGTCTACCATGGTACTACAGACATGGCAAAAATATGTCTACATCTACATAGGATGATCTTTTGTGTATCTTTTTCATGGCTAAACCTGTATAACGGCAGTCTAACTCAGTACAACAGACATGGCAAAAATATGTCCACAACTAGATAGGATGATCCTTTGCTAACATAACTTCGATTTCCAATTTTCCCATTTATTGATGTGCAAAACTAAAGATCCATTCCCAAATTAAAGACACATTCACAATTAACATACGAATACAAGATGGGGGAGTTGTTCTAATTAGGACGGTAATACCACTTCATAACAGAGTTCATAAATTCCCTAAAATAAATCTCCCTATATTTTAATGGATCACCTTCAAAATTGCTAGCTCCAGCTCCAACAAAATCTATGGCCCTTGTATTCATTGTCCCAAACTTTACATCCTTACATGACTCATATAGACCTTCGCCAAAAGTTTCAGTTACATAGAAATCAATGCCATCCACAGTCATATTACCATTAACCTGAAATGAACACAGGATGGTCGATATCAATTTATAGTTTAGTGTAATTACAAGACTAAACCACAAAAAAAATCTATTACTATATAATATAACAAAATGTTGAGTCAAAAGAAAATATTTTGTCAGGTTAAAAGAAGATATAGTAACCCCAAATCCTGAATGACCCTGTTAGAGCACAAATTCTTGGCAAGGAAAGACTTCCCACTTCCCTCCCTTCTTGAAGTCTTCTATATTTTCCAAGGTGAGGTTTCTCATCGAATTGTCATGATGAATGACCTCCACTACAAGAGCTGTCATGTTCTTTGAAAAGGCTTCCAAACTGAGATCTCAAACCCTGGGAATACAACACTCAACTCAAAAGGGAAGGAGGAATGTTGTTGCTCTCATTGTAAGAAATTTGGTTAGACCAATGAGACTTGCTTCAAGTCACTTGGAAAGGAGAAAGTTCTAATTCATTTGGCAGAACTAAAAGGTACCCTCTTCAATTGAAAAAGGAATGTGTGCACTAGGTGTTGAAATTGAACCTCTAAAACTCACGGATTTTATCAGTAACCCATCTTCTAGTACTTGCTCTCTAACAATGATTGGTGAGAATCTCAATTCCTATTTTATTGTTTCTGAAATTGTATGTAAGGAATCTGTTGGCAAAAGCAAATACAAGTCTAAATGCTGAAGCAAGATTTTGATGATGATAAAAGAAGCTTGAAAGCCATCTGGAAGTCAATATGAAGAACATGCGTTGTTATGTTTAAAACTATTTTGTAAAGTATAATTAGAATAGTTAGAATCAATATGCAAAAAGCAAATTCTGGTATTTCTCGAAAAATCAAAGTGATAATCGATTATCACTTAGGATAATCGATTATCCTGAGCTGAGTTAATTTTTTCAGGAAAACACTGGAATAATCGATTATCACCTCTGATAATCGATTATCTGTTCAAAAATTTGTTTTTCAGAAAACACACTGCAATAATCGATTATCATTATCCTGGTCAGTTGGACGCGACTGTTCAGTTTTTGACCTAATTTCTGGAACCCCTATTTAAGGAACATCATAGTTACTTCTCACTTACCTTTTTGAGAAACTAGAGTGCCAGTGTTGTGACTGCAAAGAAAGTTCTCTGAGTGTTCTCAAAAGAAGCTTTGAAAAACTTAGTGTGGGTAGAGCGATAACTTTTTCTGAGAGGTGTTCTAGGAGATTGAGTGCTGCTGCTGTTACTAGGAAAGCTAAGGTCAAGGTTCTCTGTGTGATTCAGAGAAAGGTGTTCATCTCTTGTGTGTTCAAGAGAGGTGTTTTCTTTCCTTACTCTTTTTACTATCTGATTGTAAATCTGTTATTTGTTAGTGATTTAGTTAAATCTCGTTTTTGAGAGATTAATAACTGGACGTAGGGTTTTTTGATCCGAACCAGTATAAATACTTGTGTTCAATCTTCTTCTCTATCTCTTTATTTCATCTGTTATTGTGTTTAAAGAAATTAATATTTGATTTAATCGATAAATTTTGGAAAAATTTTAAAGTATTAATTTTATTACTTAAAACCAATTCACCCCCCTCTTGGTTTTTGTCCAAACGCTTAAACATTCCGCTGCGCGATACCAACAATTGGTATCAGAGCTTGCTTTGATAGTTATTCAAATTTTTTCAAAAATGGTGGGACAAAATCAAACTTTTGCTGAGAGTGCATCTATCAACAGACCTCCTTTATTTACTGGTGAAAATTATCCTTTCTGGAAAGTTAGGATGCAAATTTTTCTAGAATCTGTTGATAGAGGTATTTGGGATGTTGTGTTAAATGATCCATTTGTTCCTGTTGATATTGTAAATGATGTGCAGGAACCAAAGTCATTCTCGCAATGAACAACAGACGAAAATAGACGAGCCCAGTATGATGTAAAAGCTAGAAATATAATTTTATCTACTTTAACCCTAGATGAGTTTTACAGGATCTCAGTCTGCACCAGTGCACAAGATATGTGGGAAATATTGCGTGTGACCCATGAAGGAACAGACGATGTGAAAAGGGCACGCAAGAACTCCTTGATCCAAGAATACGAAATGTTTCGGATGCAACAAGGAGAAACTATCTACGATGTGCAGAAACGATTCACACACATCGTCAATCATCTCAGAGGTCTAGGTAAAACTTTTGACACTGGTGAATTAAATATAAAAAATCTTAAATCCTTGAACAGGACTTGGCAGCCGAAGGTGACAACCATCACGGAGTCACAAAATCTTGCAACAATGACGATGGCGGCCCTATTTGAAAAGCTGAGAGTGCATGAACTTGAACTGGGTACACTAAATGAAGAAGAAGATATTGGAAGAAAGAAGAACATTGCCTTCAAAACTGAAGTGGTTAAAGGCAAAATGCAAAAGGAATAAATTTCATCTGCTTCAAGGAGTTTTCCGCAATTTTGTTTGCCTCAGTGGTGTTATGAGATTGTTCATCAGAGACATTTACACCTTTGTACTCACAAATACGAGAGATTAGCAAGGAATACGAGAGTGGATATTGAGGCAATCTCTTGGCTTTGAGCATTGTGTCAAGAATGATGTTTGGCCAATGGATAGGAATGTGATTGAGCATAACATAGATGATCATGAGATCTGCTTCACTGCACTATTCGTGATTTGTACCACGTGGACATAAAATCCAGACAATAAGATAGTGAAGTAGACGCTCATCAACTTTGAGAGGTCCTGCTAGCAATTGTCGGCCTATTTCTTGATCTGGTCTTCGCATAAAGGATCTATAGGCGAATATTCTGTTGAATCGTTCAATGCCAGCAGTGAGGATTGAAGATGTGCCATCATGAACGAGAAATTGAGCAACATTTTCCCAAATATCATCATCCAGAATGATGTCGAAGCCTTTCACTTTTGTAAACCCACTCCATCTCTGAATTTGTAGTTGAAGTAGAAGGCTCGTACCAAATCGGGATAGTAGGTGCCTTGCATCTCTGTGAAGAATTTGACCCCTTGTTCAGCAAGAAAAGCAGGAATTGTGAAACATCAATTGACAAACCATTGAGATTTGATGAATTTCGGAGTGATAAGGGGCATGTCTTTCCACAATATGATGAATTCAGATCTTCTATCTTCATTTGAAATCCAACCTTCAATGGAGGCAGTCCTAGGTGCAGTTGAGGGTTGAGGAGCACGAGATGCAGTTCTTCTGCGGGTAGGAATCTTCCTACAAGAAGGTTCAGCCATTGTTGAAGTGAAGGAGAAGGAAACTTTGAGAGTTTTTTTTTTTTTTTGAGAAAATGAGTTTCTTTGAAGGTGAGAAAAGAGTGTACTAGCGACCAAAATGGCTGATATTTGATAATCGATTATTACATGTCGTTGGACCAAATAATTTCAAAAACTAGCCGTTGTAACGGCTAGATTTGCATTAAAATACATGTATATGGTCGTTGGAGACATTCCTCTATAAATATCAGCCATTTTGGTCGCTGGTACACTCTTTTCTCATCTTCAAAGAAACTCTCATTTTCTCAAAAAAAAAAAAATCTCAAAGCTTCCTTCTCCTTCACTTCAACAATGGCTGAACCTTCTCGTAGGAAGATTCCTACCCGCAGAAGAACTGCATCTCGTGCTCCTCAACCCTCAACTGCACCTAGGACTGCCTCCATTGAAGGTTGGATTTCAGATGAAGATAGAAGATCTGAATTCATCACATTGTGGAAAGACAAGCCCCATCTCACTCCGAAATTCATCAAATCTCAATGGTTTGTCAATCGACGTTTCACAATTCCTGCTTTTCTTGCTGAACAAGGGGTCAAATTCTTCACAGAGATGCAAGGCACCTACTATCCCGATTTGGTACGAGCCTTCTACTTCAACTACAAATTCAGAGATGGAGTGGGTTTACAAAAGTGAAAGGCTTCGACATCATTCTGGATGATGATATTTGGGAAAATGTTGCTCAATTTCTCGTTCATGATGGCACATCTTCAATCCTCACTGCTGGCATTGAACGATTCAACAGAATATTCGCCTATAGATCCTTTATGCGAAGACCAGATCAAGAAATAGGCCGACAATTGCTAGCAGGACCTCTCAAAGTTGATGAGCGTCTACTTCACTATCTTATTGTCTGGATTTTATGTCCACGTGGTACAAATCACGAATAGTGCAGTGAAGCAGATCTCATGATCATCTATGTTATGCTCAATCACATTCCTATCCATTGGCCAAACATCATTCTTGACACAATGCTCAAAGCCAAGAGATTGCCTCAATATCCACTCTCGTATTCCTTGCTAATCTCTCGTATTTGTGAGTACAAAGGTGTAAATGTCTCTGATGAACAATCTCATAACACCACTGAGGCAAACAAAATTGCGGAAAACTCCTTGAAGCAGATGAAATTTATTCCTTTTGGGAATACTTACATTCACAAGGATGATATGCCTCCCTCAGACCATGAAGAAGAAGAAAATCCTCCCACTGCTCCTATTCCCCCTGTTGACACAAATATTGGAGCATCCAGTGGTGTTGGTGGCTCATCCTCTTCTTTAGAGGATCACATTTTAAACCTAAACCAAAGACTTGAAGAATTCTTTCTCCTCTCCACTCACCGACATGAAGAAGTCACTGGCATAATTAGAAGACTGGATTCTAGGATTTCTAATTTAGAACATTTTAAAGAAGTCACTGGCTTAATTCTAGGACTAAATTCACCCCCCTCTTGGTTTTTGTCCAAACGCTTAAACATTCCGCTGCGCGATACCAACAGAATCTTGGGCTTTAGATTCTTGTATGCAAATAAAATAATTTGGTTGGGTGGTATTATTACTAAAGCATGTTCATGAAATATTTGTTTCTCTCTTCTTTAAAAAATAAATAGCAAAAGTCTTAGCCCATTAGGTGAGATCTGCTAAATGGATCACACAATGCTATTCAGTTTGATTAAAGACCAAATCTTCATTGATATCATTGACCACTAGATCCCTTCCTCTAAATGACTTCCTCCAATGTCTTTAGCCTCCCTTCTCCCCATTATAAAACCATGCAATCCACTCTCCTCACTAATGTCTCCTATGGTCTTATTTCTTGTGCCCAAACCATTTGTTCCCAATTAAAAGATAAAAATATAACAACGTTGTACCTTATGCAAACAAGAAAGTTTTGGGTTAGTAAAAAGAAGGAAAATCACACCAGCAATACAATGGCAAATTATTGCGGTATTCAAAAATCATACACCTTTTTGTACATACCTAAAGACCAGCACAACCACGAAAGTGCACAAGTTAACATACTAGTTATTTATAAAACATTCTCGTAACCAAAAAAGTGCCATCCGAAAATATAAAATATCAAGAAAACAGTGTTACTGCAAAACAAGTTCGGAAAAGGAAAGCCTGACCTCTAAAATAGAAGTCACATTGATGAATAAACTCTGATTAGGAGAGCAAGAAAGTTCACAAAAAAGATTTAGGAAATTCCTCAAGCATGATGGACAGCCCACTAAAATTGGTACCGCCTGCAATATACAATACATTTATGTTACTGCATTATAAACACAAACAAAATTCAGATAAGGGTTGCTTGGTGAATATATCACGTCAGCGAGATGATTAATGAGAGTAGTAAGAGAATATTAATAAAGTAATTAGACATAAACTGTGCACATCCTCCCTCGTCTCCTCTATATTATCCCTGCATATTAGATAAGATTTTAAGATAAGCTGGACTAAATAAATAAAAGAAGCAATTTATCATAAGCGGAAAGAGCAGTTTCCGACACGAACAGGCGATATCACAACCTCATATTTAGCCAAGAGCAAGCTAACGTAACCGGCCACAGCCAAAATCACTAAGCACATGCATCTCTTGTATTTCACATTTAACCAAGAAAACGAGTTACACACATAAAACCAGAGGCTGCGATAGCAGAGAAAGATAACTTGCCTGTTGAACTTGGACTCTTAGTGTGTCAAACTGATCCGCCGTACAGCAAACATTTCCCGTAATAGTGGGACACAAACTTTGAATTTTGGCAGACAGCAGGTCGTCAGGCTGGAGTTAGAAACCAAAGCAGCAGAAAGCGGTTAAATCAAAGAATGGTGAAGGTGGTGGGGCATGGGCATCATCAAGAAGTAAATAACAGATGAACGAATTACCTTGACTGAAGGAGAACCATAGGGACAGTTGAGAGCCTTCCCATCACTGCGTTGACCGCATATATCATACATTGCGCAGTATTCTTCAGAATGTTTAGCCCTAAGAGAAATTAAATGATTATTACAAATTACTGGTTTGGAAAATGTGAAGATCATCTCCAAAAGTATATTTAGTCATACCTATACGTTTCATGCTGTGACGCTGCAGAGAGCGAAGGCGAAGATAGCAAGAATACCTACGTAGTTATGGCAGCGTGGTCAAAGTTCAAGTCAACGAAGCGATCGATGAAATAGAGAGAAATAAATTCTTGCCTGTAACAGAAAAGCAACGGAGAAGATGATATCCATTGTCGTTCAGTGGAGATTGCAAAGAAAGGTAACGCAGAAGAATATCACTCGATGATCCTCCCACTACTCAGTAATACTCACGCGCGGGACACGAGTCCTGCGTGCCTTCGTTTCTTAATGTCTTCTTTCTTGCCTCTTCCTCTAAACGGAACCTACAAGGCCAGTTATTCTATGTGGGCCCTTTTTTTCCACCAATATCTTTCTCAACAAAAATCGTCTTGTATTCTTTCTTTACAACTTCTTTTTTAACGTATTTTAATTTATTTTATTTATTACAGAATTATACAATAAATTTCGAATCATATATTTAAATATTTTTTTATATAAAAGTAAATTATCGCTAAACTCAATATAAAAAAGTTTAAAAGTTAAATTTGTTTCATTTTATTTACAATTGATTATAAATCCAAAAGCAATTTTTTATGCTGTGGAAAACAAAAACATAAAGAAGAATTTTTAACATAAGATTAATTATATAAAAGTTATCTAAAATCCAAAACTCAGTGTTTCAATGCATCACTAAACACAGTGTATTAATATTATTTTCTCCTTACTTTTCTTGTTTCTCAGTTTATTTCCTCCCTTTATCTAAAACTTGGGTGACATTTCTGTGGTATGTTCTGACTTCAATATAAAAAGAATTTCTTGAAGATATATAGGCATGTTAGAATATAATCAAGATATTATTTCTTGAATCTTTCTAAAATTTGTTACTTCTTTGAATTAAATAATGAATTTCTTGTAATTATTCTTTTAGTTGCAATCGAAACAGTATTCAAATACGAGAAAAAAAAAAAAAAAAAAAAAAACCAAAACAAAAAAAAAAAAAAAAAAAAAAAAAAAAAAAAACAAAAAAAAA
>Ga0209589_1011962_pt1 | contig 11966 bp, 5 predicted proteins | sample CowpeawhiteBW_FD_187525 | JGI IMG/M metagenome (GOLD analysis project Ga0209589, IMG submission 187525) | Root nodule microbial communities of legume samples collected from California USA - Cow pea white BW (SPAdes) (version 2) | ecosystem: Host-associated > Plants > Roots > Nodule | place: USA...
TTTTATTTCTTTTTATCATTTAAATTTTATTTCTATCTTTGTTTATCTTAATCCCCTATATTTTTTATTTTATTTGACTAACTCATTTGTATAGTTTTATAAGAACTAATTTGTTAAAAATCAATTCTGTGTTCGTTGGGAGACGACTTTGGGTTACTTTACCATTACTATTTTGTTGACTACTTTCTTAACAATACTGAAGTTGTTATAAGATAAGTAGTATTAATTTGATCGCGTCAACGACAGCGTTATCAATGAGCTAAGGAGCAACTTACGTGACTTAGAGAACGAGGCTGAGCTACTTTGAAGATGGGAGGATCCAAACCTTGGCAGAGGTTATGTGGAGAGAAAAATATGAGAGTTAGGGCACTGATTTTTCAGAATGAGCTACAAATGAGGGACCTTGGCTGCTTTAGGGGCCTTGACGTTCTATGGGCCAGTCTTTAGGCCCAATAGTGTGGTAGCCCTTAAATATTAGGGCACTAAATAAAAGTGGGCCTTACAATTTTGATGTATGTTTTATTGAGATAAAATCCTGATAAAACTATCAAATATTAAAATAAGCAATTCTTTGATATGTGTTAATTAAAGTAATGTACGGCTACTATATAAAAGAAATTTTCAAACTAACATTTAGAAAACGGAATTGTAAGATGTAAAAAGTACAAATAATAACACCATTAACTGAAAAATAACAATAAAAACCCGAAATTGCTAATAAATGTTAGAAAAATAATAAGAAATATATTAATTTCGAAATCAATTTAAAAATATATATTGTCATGAAATAAGCATGTTTGTTTTTAATATTAGTGAGTGATTTGGAATTGGAGAGTTATCCTTGAATAAAAGGCATGTAGTTGTAATTAAGATATGTTGAAGTAAATAATGATAGATGATGTAACATCCCATTTAATTAATGAGCGTAATTAAAGAAAATGTCACACAATTATAATATAACAGCGCAGTCCTAGAGTTTAAACATAACGCCTTACAAACCAAGGCACACCGCGATGTCACCAAAGGTAAACAAAACATGTTAAACAATTTACTGGAATCATAGAGAAATATAAAGGCAGACAAGTACATGGGTCGTAGCCCTAAAGATAGTCCGAGAAGGACAGAAAGTCCAGCCCAAGAAGACTAAGCAGCGGATTCGTCTCTTCCCTGTTGACCACGGTTACCTCTCGCATCTGCTCCCATCAATAAAATTGATGATCATCGCAAAGGTAGAAGAACAACATATAAAGCAACCAACAAGAAAAGGGTAAGCTAGAGCCAACAATATTTTTATCATGCAATCAAATGTACCTTCATAGTTCAATATACATATACAATATACATCTACCACCCAAGCATGTTATGACCTTTCAATCAATACACTAAGACTTGACTCGACTCATCCGGATACATATAGCCTGGTCGGATTCAGCGGATTCTTGCACTTGTGGTGGATACCTCTGCTCACCCCCGAGCTAAATGTTACAAGTGTTATAATGAATCAATTTCCCTCACGCACAAGGTTAGCCCTTAATGAATTTCAGGCCTCCTGCTACTCTCACCACAGGAGTCAGTCCACTCTAAGTGAGACTAACTTACTCCTTAGAGTGTCAGGATGCAACCTTACCTTGAATCCTTACCAGACTATGTAGATGGGGCACCACCATGGACACCCACTAACAAGGGCCATGGGATTACGTCTCGACCACTGAAGTGCAACCTTGAAAGTCCCACCTAGGGACTCCAAGGAATTACACACTGACACGAACCAATCATCCTTAATCAATCAAACGGATTTAGCATGCATACACACATATATACATATACATCACATACAAGTTTCTAATAATTCACCTCTTTCGTATTCTCAACCAAACCATACCAACTTATTATTCTCAAACCATGAATATGAAACTCCATCTCATATCATTACCATGCCACGTTGATACCAATCCTTTTATGTCTCATGTCGAACTCATGCCAAATCCATCATTTCAATTCCATGAATCATCTCATACAAATATCATACTCACACCATGTTAAAGCTCATGACTCACAACTCATGCACCATCACATTCATAAAAGCCATTCAATTCATATTCTTAAAGATAATACTCACACAAGCATATTGTCAACATTTGAGATCAAAGAAAACATCAAGGCCAGCCACCTTCTCGCCTAGCTTCTCGCTCAGGCAGGAGGGTCTCGCCCAGGCGAGAAGGATCCTCGCTCAAGCGAGCTCCCTTTGCCTAGGCGAGAGCTCGACTTTCAGAACAGTGGCCTTGCACGCATTCTCGCTTAGGCGAGACTCTCCTCGCCTAAGCGAGACGTTCGCTCGCTCAAAAGCGTAGTGGGTCGCCTGGGCGACCAATCGTGGAAAATAACTTAGGCGAGCCCCTGTTAATCTCGCCTAGGCAAGACATGCTCGCTTGGGCAAGTTTATCAGTTCTCGCCACTGTTTTCTCCTGCAGCAGACATAATGACATACCAAACAATGATCCAACTATTTCATACATCCATAACAACACTCAAAACTCAATCCATCACGAAACCAACACCAAACAACCACAAACATCTCAAACAATTAGGAGGGTTCTAGCTTCCCTTACTTGGAAGGGTTTAGTAGAAGACTCCTAGACCAGACTTGATTAGCACAGCAGCTTCGATGCTAGCTCAGGGATGACGTAACAAACTGGAAAAAGAATGGCAGTAGAGGCATTAGCTACTCAGAGTAACAGTAGCAAGAGTTTCAAGCACTGTGGAGAAAATACTTACGTGAGGAGGGAGACACTGGTTCGAACTCGCTTGACCACAGTAGCACCAAACCCTAACGGAGCGGAAGACGACTGCAGCTCTAAGGTTTTCTGAGAATGAACACGCAAAGTGAATTAGGGCAGACTTGGAGTTCGGTTATAACACTTGGGCCAACTCTAGGCCCAATTACAAGGGGCAGTCCTTTACTTTAGGACAAAAAAAGATAAAACAAATTTTAATGGCGTTACAGATGAGGTAATTGAAATGGGAATCTTTGAGAGTGAGGGAAGCCAAAAAAGAAAATTATTAGAATAGTTTGAAATGTTGAACTGATTTGGAATGATGTATTGGTAAGTATAACCACTGTGCCACGTCAAATAAATGTCTATTTAGGAACAACAAACCAACTACAACATGTTCTTCTCCACCGACACAATGAGATTCACTAAAACTGAAATTTAGTATACCCCACCAAATCCGCCTCTAATTCATTTTTTTCCTATCATATTTTTAACCGAAAAGCGTTTCACTGTATTATAATTCTTCTGATTATAGGCTAATCAAATTAACTATTGGATTAGGTCATATATTGAAGTTAAAATATTAGGCATTGTAGCTTTCTTTTACAAAAGTTAGGCTATGTCACACAAGTGTTCCGGTTATGGGGCACGCGTCTAATCATTCATTCTCATGCATTATTTTTTTATTTTTTTCCAGCTGTTCTTCGATTTTGTTTTGCGTATGCAATGGGTTTTTGGTGATTTGAATTACACTTCTGAAGTCAGCAAATTGGACGCTAGCTTCAAATTTAATCTTGTACCCACATGCCTCCTCTATCATTTGATTCTCCCATTCTTTCAAATAACCTCTTTTTTTTTCTTATTAAAAACAAGTTTCTACATACAAAAGTTTATTAAAATTATGAATTAAAGTCTAATTTAATTTAATTTAATTTTATAAATCGATTAGTAAAGTAAGATTTATTTGTATTAACACTTATAATTTGATATTAGTTATAACTGAGATTTAAATCGATTTACATCAAAGACATTTAAAACTGAATAAAATTGACTTTCAATTAGACGATAGATCTAAATTTCGACTAGTTAGGATAAACTCTTACAATTTTAATACCAAATATAAATAACAGATTTTTAGTCTAACTTAAAATTATAAAATTAATTTATAAGATGAAGTTTATTCCATTTATATATGCTGTAATTAACTTTGTCTATAGTTCAACAAAATTCCATAATATGTGTGGAAATAGCTAGTCTCAAAAGAATTAACTTTTAGTCTATAATGTAGTAGGGTACATTTCATCCAAGTTCTTGTTTAGATAGGTAATAATATATTTTAAACTATAATGTAATCAATGCAATGCCGGCTTGTGACTATAATTGCTAATCAAATAAATAAATGTGCTTAAAACACAATAGCATTGAAGAATTGGAAAGTTATAAAAATGAAGAAAGGAAAAAGTGAACAAAGAATTTGCAACTTTATATATATATATATATATATATATATATATATATATATATATATATATATATATATATATATATATATATATATATATATTAAAGTTACATGGTAGAGTATGCTGAGTTTGTACTCTGGTTTGTAGGGTTCGTGACTTTGGTCCATCTGAAGTATATTATATTCTCTTGTGTAAAATTGTATTTTATATAATTTATTTTTCTTCTTCTATTGAGATGAAGAACAAGAATCTGAGGAAAAAAAGAAGTAGAAGAGGAGAATAAATAAATGTAAAATTGTAAAGGCAACTATTTCAAAATATAAATGTACATTCATAAGCATTGAAGGTATTTGAGTATATTCTCAGGGGTCCTTTAGTTGTGGGAAGACATTTTTACTCCTAAAAGTTAATGATAACTGCACTTTTTCAATTTAGTGAGTTTCACTAATTTTTAGGTTTCTTCACCTAAATTTCTTTATTTTGCGGCATTTTTTTCCTATCAGCCGCATGAATTGTTTTTCTTTCTCTTTTCACTTTTATTTTTTTTCTTTTCCAAGGAAAGAAACTTGATTTTTCTTTCATTTTTTCCCTTCATAAGTACTCCAAACAAACAAAGCTACAATAAAGAAATAAGAATGTAGTAAAATCTACAACATTTGATCTTCCACTCCATGTATGTACAATCAAACTATTCAAGATTATTTTATTTTGTTCATAGTGTTCCTTTATTTTGTTGATAATCTTGTATGAATAGAGATAAATGTTTTTTTTCATATTTACGATACATTTTTGTCGCTAAAAAAATTATCAAATTATTTAGTTTTAAAGAATGTATATTTATTAATTTCTTTTAAAACTATATGAAAAATTATATTACAAACATTTCCTAAAAAATATCATGAAGATATTTGACAAAGTAGTATGAAATGATTCAATGGCAAATGACTCATCGAATCTGTGTTTCACATTGTAATTATATCCTTCTTAGGACTTTGAAATATTTATCAACTCTCACAGAATTTAAAACCTACAGATGCATGGAACAAGTCATGGCATTCTCAACTTGTGTAAGATCAAAGAAGAAAAGTTGGAAAAATATGGAAGGCAAAATAATAATATGGAAAACACAAAACCTTGAGATTTAAAAGAATAAGTGTATTGCTAATTCACCACTTGGATAAATTTTCTAAGATCAGAAACTAAACTGAAAGTATAAAATTCTCAGGACACACACCGAAGGAGCTTAGTGTAGTGTGACGGCCTTGGTCTCCCAATTTCTTCAAATAAATAAATATAAATAAAAGTATTTTTTTCATTATTTTAATATATTTAATGGGGTTGAATATGTTTGAAACCCTAATTATGTAGGTGAAATTGTAATTTTTTTATATCCCAAACTTTAATACATTTTAATATTTAAATTTTAAAAATAAATTAATATAGTTATTTTAATTTAATGACATTAAATTTATTTAACTTGTTAAACAACATTTTTGTAGATATTTGAGTTGAAAAAATGTTAAATGGTGTAAGTAGTTTAAACACAAATCTAAAACATCATTTGATACATAAAAAATTCAACGCAGTTGAGTTAAGAAGATTATATCTATTCATTTTTTAAGTTTGATGATCAAAATGTATTAAAGTTTAAAAGAAAAAAAATTGAATTTCATGTAAATTAAGAAACCAAAAACATATTTAACCATATTTGGTATGTTTCACAAGTTCAAAGTATTTTTATATTTATTTTGACACCCCAAAATAATTTTTGAAGATCTACCACCGGAGACACAATCTCATATAAAATCAACTAATTTCATATATTTAAAATGTGAAAAATATAAGAGAAGTCTTCTATTTTGTTTTCAAGAAACTGATGTATGAAAGAGAAGCAAAACAAACAAACTAAAAGGGGGGGAAATCATAGTTTGGCCAATAATTATGATATAATGAATTAGTCTTTTGAGAGATCACCAAAAAGATTAAAAATATATAAGAAACTAGCATCTCATCCAAAAAAAAAAAACACTTAAGACAATACATTTGTATGGATCTTCATCTCGTATAGAGTTTACATATAACTCAACATGCTAAAAAGTTTCTAAAATATTTTAAAGATTAAATCATGTAATTTGTTTTCATTTTTTAAGAAAATCTCAAATTGGTTTCTTTTTTATGTATAATTATTTTTAAAATAAAAACTAAATTGAGACACATAAAAAAAAGAATTGATTTAATATTTTCCTATAAAAATAAGGACAAAATGACATAATTTAACTTATTTTAAAAGAAATGATGCTCTAAAATATTTTAAAACACTTTTGGGATATTCTAGAAAAATTATTTTGAAAAAAAACAAAATCTAATTATAGGTTATTTTTTCACAGAAGATTTTGCCTTTCCATTTTATATTCTCCGATCTCCTGTACTCTAATTACTTAAATCTTACTCTTGTCATCTCTCCCTTAAAGCCCATTTCTATGCATTCTTTCTTCTCCTACTCATGTACTTCCGGGATACTCTTGAAATATGTTTCCTCTCCATCATATTCTTATTATACTGTGTCCTTCCAATAAAAATTGACACGCGAATTTTATTTTTTATTTTTTTCTCATACTCTCTAACTATTAAGTTTTTAACTATACGAGAAAAAAAATCAATTTTATACTTTAAAATTAGCTTATAAACAAATTAAAAATAAAAGTTTAAGAGTTGTATGAGAGAATTTCACATAAGTTAATTTTAATAACTTAAGGGAAAAATAATTTAAATTTTTCTTTTTAAAAATATTTTTTTGTAAATAAGTTCGACTAACCATATAATTAATGACAATTTTAAAGTTTGAAAGCTTTTTACCATGTATGTTATTTTTACTAAAAGAAATCATGTTTTATTTTGTACTTCCATTATACTACTACTTATTTTATCTTATACTTTTCTCCTTTTATGTAACAACTTGTTATAAGAGGATACATCACTTAGTCTTGGTTAGTAGATAAACTGAACTTACAAGTGACAGATGAATGTTACATGTAGCTGAGAAAGAAACATGTTCTTGGCTTTTTGCTACAGAAGAAAAAATCAAAGCACAGATACATCTTAGAAATTATCCGAAAAAGGGTGAAAAAGAACTTCCATTTCGTTGAAGATAAGCATAATTTTCATTCAGAAGAGACCATGACAACCACCATCACTAGTTACTGTCATTTGATGTCATCTAGATTTGATGTTTGCTGTTGTCAAAGTGAGAACTTTGCAGTTTAAAATTTCAAAAGGGACATGCTGTAATCGTAAGCTACATTAATCATTCAAACTTAACTCAACTTAACGATTAAGGATGCTGATTCATCGTAAATAAAACTGTGTTGGTTTGTTGATTGATGAAAACATGCATACTTCTCCATAATGTCCCTGTCTCTGCATTATTACTCAACTACTTTGCGTTCTCAGTCATATCATCCGAGCCATGATTTGCTTCAATACTATTATTTTCGACATCAAAATATTAAGGATGAAAAACGGAACATGAGTGTTGTTTGTTGTACTAAATATATTTATTATACTTCTAATTCCGAAGAAACATAATTCTTCAAGGCCAAAAGCATATGTAGCAAGAGTCTATTTTTCATTCTCTTTATATTACTTTTTTTCTCAATAATACGTTAGTTGAAGCTAGCTGTGACCTGTCAAATTAAGTAATTTCCATTTAGTTTGAAGATGCTTGATAGAACATTGGGAACTTGGAAGTTTCTATCTGTTAAAACCAGACCGGAGTTTGTTTGGTCCTAGTTTTTTAATAAGTTCATTGATATTGCAATGTATACTTCCTTTCTGTCGTAGGCATAACATGTGCAAAATCATTATTATTCCTAACGAATAAACAATTAAAGTGTTTTTTTATCCTAATCTTAATTTCTAAAACCTCAAATCAAGGAGTTTGTTGTGCATCACCAACTCCACTTCGATCTTCAATTCAATCAAATTAAACCGTTTTTGGTATCTATTTATTGCCATCGGGGTACGTAATAATTAGGAACAACAATAAACTACAATCTTTATTAGTAAAATTTAGTCTTTAATGATGATGCTAAGAAGAATGAAAAGCTAAACCTAAAAAAAACACTAAAGCAAAGGTCATTTAACGTGTTATTAATTTGTATTGCCAAAATTTCCAACAGTTCTGAACCCCAAATTGACTCGTTCTTGCTCATAATAATCACATCCAAGTGGCTATAACTTCACTTTCAATCTTTGGAATAGTTTCCATTGTTGAAATGTGACAAAACACCTGTAGCCATCCAATAAGACCACCACACACATTTCTTCAAACTCACCTTAACTTCGTTCACTCACTCTCTCACACCCACTCGGTTCCTTCTTCCTTCTTCCTTCTTTTTTCTTCCTTCTTCAACCCATTTTCTTTTTCATCCAAAGATGTCCTCCACCCACGCAAACCCAGCAACATCATCCACTCTCATCTTCCTCTCAATATTACTCCTTTCTTTTGCAACCAAAACAAAATCCGACAACCCACCGTGCCCGTATCCGTGTTACCCACCACCCACCGGAGTCGTCACTCCCACAACCCCTTCGGCTGGCGGTGGTTCCACCGTTCCACCGGCACCTCCTCAACCCGTGTTAACATATCCGCCACCTTCCGGGTCCTACCCTTATTACCCAACACCGCCTTACGGCGGCGAGGGCGACTACAACGGTAACGGAGGTGGTGTTTCTGGCACCCCGCCACCCCCTGACCCTATTCTTCCCTACTTTCCGTTCTACTACAAGAAGCCACCCCACAAGCCAGAAGACAACTCAGCACCCACCAGTTTAAAGAAACGGAAGGAGATGGTTTTCATAACTAGTTTCTTGTCGTTGCTTCTTCTCTTTGTATAACTCTCTTCATCCAAATCTTCGTGTACTCTAAATTGTTAATTTAATGTTTTTTTTCCTATTGTTTTGAGAAATATAATGGTAAGTTATCCACGTTTTCTTTTGTTGCGTTTAAGAAAATGTTACTTTATCTGTGTGTTTTCGGGTGTGAGGTTTTGTGAGCATGAGTTCTTCAGGGGAAAACAGAGGAGGAATTTCGAACTGGAAGAGCTTGAAACAGAGGAAAACGAAAAGGATTAAAATTCGAAGATTTTTCTTGGTGATTAAATTAATTGATTTATCAATTTATTAACCAAACTGTTTTTTAAAGGAGGAAATTAATTGTTGTTAATTTTGAGCATTTTTGTCTGAATTAAATTGAATTGAATTTCGTGATTATTAGGACAGAGTCACCGCTTTATATTTATGTCACCTGCTTTGGATAATTGTATGTACTACTCTTATTTCTTCTTTCTCTTTGTTCTCTTTTATTTATTTTTTTTCTACTTTTGTTGTTTGTTTTTAATTGTATATCAAAAACTTTTTTTCCTTATTTATTTATATATATATATATATATAAACTAAATTTAATAGGTAGTATAATAGAAAAAGGTTGAATAATAAAATTAAGCATAAGATAGCTAGTGAAAAGAAAATGAAAGAATTTTATATATGATTCTCCTTTAAGTGAAAGATGAAAAAGTCATAAAGTGTGCTACATTTTTTGTTTTGTCAAAGAGTAATGCTTTAGTTGCAAGAAATTCCATTACAACTTTTTTTAAAATTTATTTTAATTAAAATTAATCTCTATAAACCTGCATATTTTTATTTTAGTCTTTACATATGAAAAGATTATGCGTTAGTTATATTTTTTAATCTTTTTCCTTAACTTATTGTCGTCATTGGTTGATATGTATTGCTTTTGTTTGGACTGTTGTTATCCTCTGTCATGGTATATTCAATTAATTAATTACTAGTTTGATCTTTATAATTGTCCAATTCTGTCCTCACCTGATTATTATTTTTACATTTTAGTTTTGATACAAACAACTTTATCTTTAATCTTCGTTATTAATTGTCAACTAAATCTGTTAACTTCAGATACTTAAGATTGTTATAAGTAGTGTAAAATTGCCCTCATTTTTCTTGTGGGTGTTATACCAATAAAAAAATTGAAAAAAAATCGTATATTTTCATTTGTTACCGAGGATATTCTACAAAGACCAAAATGTAGAATGAATTAGGTTGGTTAAGCAAAAACAACATTTTTTTTTCTTTTTTATATTTGTTCCTCGTTATATGTCTTTTTCTTTCCTTTTTTCTTGTCTTGGTATCTTCATTTAGTCTCTTTTGTCGCTCTCTCTTACTGTGTATCATCTCCACCATTGATATTACTCTTTTTTGCTACTCGTCTTTGTCCCCTTTTGTATGATTGTCATGTGATTATGTCATTGTAAATTTTTTCTCGTTACATAATTCTTTTTTATTCAGGTTTTCTTTGTAAATTGTTGGTGTATTTGGATGCTTATTATAACTTTTTAATTGTAGGCTGTCCTATAGTCAATGTGTTACGGACCTGTGATATATGGGCCCAACAAACGCAAGACCAAAATAGACGAAAGATTATCATTTTATAATTAGAATTTGGCTTAACTAATAAATTGATTTGTATATTCAGGATACTGATTTAATTTTTTTTTTATAATTATTTTTACTTAATTAAATTCTTATTTTTTTAAGGACTTAATTTAGTTTCTTATGTTAAATTAGTATTATGTCCTTTTGAAAGTTATGATTTGGTATGCAAAAATGGATACGTAGCACATTACTTAAGAGTGGACTTGAACGGCAAAAGTAGAAGACAAGTCAAAATGTTGAAGTAAGATTTTGATGATGATAAAAGGAACTTAAAAGTCATATGGAAGTCAATATGAAGAACAAGTGTTTTTATGTTTAAAGTTATCTTGTAAACTATTTTGACAATATTTAGAATAGTTTAGAATAAACAACAAGATCGAAATTCTGATATTTCTAGAAAAATCAATGTGATAATCAATTATCACTTAGGATAATCAATTATTCTGAGCTGAGTTCAGTTTTTCAGAAAAACACTGGAATAATCGATTATCACCTCTGATAATCGATTATCTACTCAAAGTTTTGTTTTTAGGAAGCACACTGAAATAATTGATTATCACTAGTGATAATTGACTATCTTTGTTAGTTTGAACGTGACTATTTAGTTTTTGACCTAATTTTTGAAACCCCTTGATAACGTTGTCGTCAAGTGATCAAATTAATACTACTTATCTATAACAACTTCAGTATTGTTAAGAAAGTAGCCAAAAGATTAGTATGGGTTAAGTCAACCCTAAGTCGTCTCCCAACGAACACGAAATTGATTTTTAACAAATTAGTTCTTATACAACTATACAAATGAGTTAGTCAAATAAAATTATAAAAATATAGGGGATTAAGATAAACAAAGATAGAAATAAAATTTAAAAGATAAAAAGAAATAAAAACAATAGTAAATAAAATAGATTGATTCCATTGCTTTTTCAAAATAGATTCATCATCGGTTATCTAAATATTATTGCTCAATTAATTATTGTTGTAGATTTACAAATTAATCAATGTAAAGTCTCAATTAATTTGTTAGCGTTCTCACTTTTAACCAAAGTACAGAAGTACAGTCTCAATTAAAAGTGAGAACTTTCAGATTATCCACAGTAAATTCAATCAAAGTACAGTCTCAATCAAATTTTACTATGCCTAATCATGTCTATTCTTTTATCTCCTCACCAAATAAAAAGCTTAATTAATCAAAGTAAAGTCTCAATTAATTTTCGTTAGA
>Ga0209589_1011967_pt1 | contig 11958 bp, 11 predicted proteins | sample CowpeawhiteBW_FD_187525 | JGI IMG/M metagenome (GOLD analysis project Ga0209589, IMG submission 187525) | Root nodule microbial communities of legume samples collected from California USA - Cow pea white BW (SPAdes) (version 2) | ecosystem: Host-associated > Plants > Roots > Nodule | place: USA...
TGGGGATGAAGAGCAAGTGGGACGAATCTCAAAACGCTGCAAATGGGGATGAAAACGCAAAATATTCGGTTCAAAATGCCTAAAATCAATTCATAATCAAATCCCAACAAGTTTGGTGGTGAAAAACATTCGAAACTCACCTAGATAAAGTCGAAATGGGGGTCGCCGGTGGAAAACGCTCGCGGAAATAGTGAAACAGCGTAGGGTTTCTGCGTTACGCGTATAGATAAGTAAAACTTAACATCGGTGGTGACGGAGTCCGACATTAAGTGACGTCGGGGGAACAACAGTCTGATGTCCTTTTTTAAATGACGTCGGGGTTTTTTGGGTAGACGTTAAATTACGTCTGATCTGGAACGGACAGACGTTAAATTACGTCTGACCTGGAATAGACAGACGTTAAAAAAGTCCGATAATTTACAAAAATGCCACCGATCATTTTTAACGTCGGACTTTTTTTGGGCAGACGTTATAGAGGTGACGTTATAACGCTTTTTTGTGTTAGTACAATTTTCCTAATCACGTCTGATTTTGTACTCTGATTTTCTGACACCTCTATCCCAAATAAAGAAAGTAGTTATATGATTCTAATAATTAGAAGCAATATCTTTTTTAAAAATTAGAATAATTTTCTTAATCACGTATGATTTTGTACTCTGATTTTGCTCTGATTTGATTCCTATAATGTGATAATACCTAAGTTCTAAGATGTAAAAGATATTCTTAGCCAAGTTATTGAGCGAGCCACCTTCTTGTAAGATGTAAAAGATATTCTTAGCCAAGAAGGGGGGTTGAATTGTCTTTTTCTAAAAATTAGGTTCAATTTAGACTTTTAAAAATCTCTTGTTTGAATTCAATTGACCAAGTTTCTACCAATCTATCACACCTATAACATACATTTTAACATATTAAAATCAAAATTAGCATATTGAAATCACTTAACAGACAAGCACACTATGAGATCAATATAATTAAATCAATTAACAAATAGGATCAACAGATTGAAAAATTGGAAAAATATGCAAAAAGCACAATTAACACAGAACATAGAATTTGATCAAACTACCAATCAATATTGATTCCAATTCATAGTATAAGCAACGTTTTAACAACATATTACTAAAGGTGTCAATTTGGCCCAGCCCACAAGACTTGGCCCTAGCCCATATGGGCTAGGCCAAAAAGCCCACATTGAAAAAAAAACCCATCAAAGAAGCCTACAAGTCCAAAAACCCCACAAAAGCCCTGTGTGTCAAGGCTAACCCATGGGCTTTCATCTTCAACTTGAAAAATATATTATTATCTCTAGGACGGGCTTGACGATCCAGATGAGCCCAATGACCCAGACAAGCACGACGACCCGAATAGGCCCAACGACCTAGACTTACCCGACGACCCCAATAAGCACGACAACCCATACGGGTCCAATGATCCAAACGGGTTCAACGACCCGAACGAGCCTGACGACCAAAATGGGACTGACGATCCGAACATGCTTGACGATCCGAACCAGCATGACGACACAGACGGGCCCAACGACCCGAACAAGCATGACGACCCGGATGGGCCCGACGAACTAGACGAACCTGATGACCAAGATGAGTTTAACGAGCATAATGGGCCCGAAGATTCAGACAGGCACAACGACCCATACAGTCCTAACAACTTGGACAAGCCTTACAACCTTAACGGGCCAAATGACTTGGACGGGCCCGTCCGGGTCGTCAAGCTCGTCCATGTCGTTGGGCCCATTTGGATCGTAGAGCTTGTTCGGGTCATCGGGCCCGTCCAGGTCTTTGTGCTTGTGTAGGTCTTCGTGCTTGTTCGGGTTGTCATGCTTGTCTGGGTTGTCAAGCTTGTCTGGGTCATCAGACTTGTCCAGGTGATCGGGCCCCGTTTAGATCTTCGGACCCGTTTGGGTTGCTCGGTTTGATCTTTGACTCTAGCTTAATGTAGTATTGTTTGGGGGGCCAACTGACCTTAGCCCTAACCCCAACCCACTAAAGAGGGGGCTTTGGGGGCTGGGGCTTTTTTTTGGCCCCCTCATTAGGGTGCCTCCTAAAAGGAGGTTTAATGAAGAATGGGTTAGGGCTGGCCCATGGGCTAGGGGCCAAATTGACACCTCTACATATTACATTAAAGCACCATAATTACACAAAAAGATTGATTAAAATGGTTTTCTTGAAAATGTTATCAAAGTTCAATTAAGAGAAGGACAAACAAACCAATGCACAAGGATTTTTATACTGGTTTACTTATAACATAACTACATCCAATTAGTCAAGGAAACCTTAGCCTGACTTTCCATTATTTCAAAAGTTTTACAAAATCCTCACAAAATTACACTTTTGAAACACAAACAACACACCAAGACTCTTGAATCCCAAAGCAATCTAATTAAGCACAATAAGACTCCCACTTGTAGATCTAAAATCACACCAAACAAAACCTAGATACTCTCAAGAAAGACTGAACCTTAGTGATGGCTCTCCCTAGCCAACCAAAAGCTTTCTTCAAGTGATGTAGGATTATCTTGTTCGTTTTTTAGATTATTAAATATAGTGTAAGTTGATAAAGAAAGCTAACTGAAATCCCCACAGGATATTAAGATAGCATGCTATCTAGATGTGAAGGTTCCTTTCACAAAGATCAAGAGAAAAAGATGATGGATTGATTCAACATAAAAAGAAAATGGAATGCGCATAAACACATAAAAACCGAGAACTATTAAAGGAAGAAGAAAGCAATAAAATGGCAAGAAGAAGAAATGGATTGATGTGAGAAGCACACCACTACAAGGATGGGTTAGATGCCATGGTAACCTTGAAGATGAGTGTGTAACATCCCGATCGGATATTACTATTTTAAATAAAAATAAAATGAAGCTAAAATAAAATGCATTTAATAACCAAAGCTTTTTCCCAAAACGCAGGAAAATTTCAAATTTTTTAAAAGCACTAAGAGACAAAATCCATAAATTCGTTCAATGCCTACAAATATAAAACAATTTATAGTAACTGATTACAAAAATAATCCATAAAATCCATAAAATAATTCCATGTAAAAATTCCCATACTGACCCCACTCTGACTCTAAGTATCCACGTGTTCACCTGCATGAACATCTGCTCCCATGTAATGTGTTACATGATCATCGCCAAACACACACAGATAGGATGAGCTCAAAATAAAAACGCATTACAAGGTACATTATAATAACAATTAAAAACCCCTAACACTTCTACTACACTCAAATGTCGGACCCAAACTTTCATATCTTCCTCTGGATGCCTCTTGATTCTACACCCTTTGATGAGTACATTGATTAATCTTTGTTGCACGACAATACTCCAACTACAGGCCACCACCTAATAGTCTACACGTAGGAATAAATTGCCATAACGATAATCCGCGGCACTAAGTGGAGTTTCACAAAACGAATCGCAGTCCGTAGTTGTCCCCAGACTACCAAACTCAATCAGTTACACTGAAGAGGACAATCTTCCGAAACCCCGCCATACGAGCCATGATCTCGCAAACTCCACTGGACTTCCAAAACCACTAGGCTACAACCTCGAGTGGCCACGTGTTACCCCAATACAAGTTACACTCGTAATTGGGCCCCTAGCAAAGCATCCCATCAAGACCTCCATCCAAGCCACGTAGAATTATCCTCGCAATCCAATTCAGCACCCCAAACTGCTTGGCACATCACACACGTCACCTAGCGTTGTTTGGTTCCAAACCGCTTGGCAGACACCTCACGCCGCCAGGCGCCAAGCGCCTCTGAACACATTGTCGCTGCAGGTATCCCTTGTCAAGGCGACCCTAACCGCCACGCGCCACGCGTCATAACAACCCCTGGAATTGTAGCTATCTCCTAACGGTCCAAGCCTTGTCGCCAAACACTACAACAGTACAATGAGTTGTACTGATTTTTTTTCACAATTTTGCACATTATCTATTACACTCTTTATTCCTCAACACTCACCCAAAATCCATAGATTTGGATAAATATTGTCCTCATTGCTCACAATTCCTTATGTCAACTTAAGATTAACATTAACACTTATTCATTTAAGCGCACATATACTTAACCATTTAACTCAAAAGAGAGCTCAATAATCGACAACCCCATTCCACATACGATTTATGCATAACGATATAACCCAATTAAACAAAATAACCAAATATATTAGCGTAAACCATAGAAACATAACCACGCACAAAATAATATTATAATGGCTTCCATCCATTTCACTTAATGTTAAATGTAATATTTTAATATATTTATATACTTTAATTCATTTCACTTTAAGTTATATGTATAATTTTAATATATTATATAACATATAGTATTTTAGTATATGTTCCTGTAGAGAACAAACAAGATATGTCAGACATAAGTATTACCTTACTCTGGTCCACCATCTCCTCAGTAAGCTTCTTCCCGGTTGATATATATCGCTTATGGGTATCTTCGTGTGATCAGTTTGGACCCGAGAGGGGTTACCTGCAGAAGGGACTCCGAAGCTCAAGTCAGCGAAATCTCTTAGAAATTCAAATCTAGTAATTAGGGAAGTAATGAATGTGTACCTTTAATTCATGGGGTGCATGCATATTTATAGATTATTAATTATGTCTGGCCACGTCATGGGTTGGGCCCTTGTTTGGGCCGTAGGTGGGCTTGGGCCTTAGCCCAGGCCCTTAGTTTGATTATTGTGGGCTTGATGAATCTTAGAAGTGCTTTGATTTCGTTAAGTTTCTTAGAGTGGCCGGTCTAGACCGGCTGCTCTTTTAGCGGCTTAGGCCGCTATTATTTTTCTGTCGGCTTAGACTGGTTATTCTTAGGTCGGCTTAGGCCGGTTACTTTATTTGTTTCGCGTATACATATGGTGATCATTTATTATTATTATTTGGTTGGACCAGCTAGGTGAGGTACACCAGTCCCCCAGTCTTTAAGTGTGATTAACAGTGTTAAGGCTAAAAGTGTAAAGAGGTTTATGGCAGGTGAAGGGGAGTCAAAAGTCTAATCTAGATAGGTTTTGCACCGTCATTTTGATGCTTTGTGACTTTTGGTGTGCCTTGTGATGATTGGAATGGAATGTGACTTTTGGCGGGAAGGAGTTGTAACGTTTGGAATTCATGTCTATAAATGAAGATGTTGCTGGTAGTGCGCCCATATTACTTCATTTGCAAAGAATCTAAGATCAGTTACTTTGTGTGCGTTGGAGCTGTCCGATATCTTCCTTTTCTCCTCCGTCATCCTAAAAAGAATCAGGTATGTCTAGTAGTAGTGATAGGGTTTCCTTGTTAAGTTCGAGTAGTGAGAGGTCTTGGGGTAGCGGGAGTAGTCGAGCTGATAGTACTGATAGGGAGAAAACAGGAAACGTAGGGAGGATCCCCATGGAGAGGGTAGTTGAGGTTAGGGAAGATCCACCTGAGGAGTTGGCGAAAAGCAGCTAGCCGGCGAAGGATGGGTATGAGTGGGTAGCGGCAGACATGCGAACACAACAGTTGCTATTTCGGTGGTCGCAGTTACTAAAGTTGTGGCTGAACTATAGGCCAATCTTTGAGAAAGGTGCTCGAAGGGACATAGTGGTGCCATAGAGGGTAACTACTGTGGAATGTGTCTGCCATGGCCGAGAAGGAGTTGCCGAGGAGTTCTTTTATATGTACATGTGTCACTTCTCAGAACTACACATCCGATTGCCGTTTGATGAGTTCACCATGAGAGCATCCGAATAGCTGGGCATACTTGCAGGCGTTCCGATTGCTGTGTATGGCGTTGTATTTGCAACCGTCTCCGTGGGCGTTACTTTACTTTTTTGTTACGAGGCTGAGAAGTTTGACGACGTGGTTGTCGCTCATAAGTTGGCCTGGTTTCAGTAGACTAGATGCTTTTACCCAATCCTTTAAACACTTCAAAGATGGGTTCTTCAAGGTGGTGATAAAGCAAGCTGGTCGTTCACATTTTTATACCGCTGATGGCAATACTAAGTTTTCGTTTTTCTGGACCCGCAACCCTTGGAGGTATAAAGTGATTCCAAGGGAGGATTTGTCGGTGGCCGAGAAGGAGGTGGTGGATACCTTGATGCGCTTTAGTGATAAGATGCCCACTAAGGGCTTAGTTAGGGTTTATAATTCGGTTCACCCGATTATAGATATTGAAGGTATCTTTTTGTAATTTTGAGTGTTATTTTATGTTTGTGCATTCTGATGGTTGTATGTTGTGGGTTGCAGTACATATGGCACATATGGGAAAGAAAAACTTGACACTTTTCCAAGCCTTGCGAAAGGAGAAAGCGGCGAAGGCTAGAGTTGTTGGGAGCACTGAGGTTCCCAACCTGCAAGAATCGTTGGTAGACGTGCATGTGCATGGTGGAACTAAGAGGAAGGCAGAGTTGTCGGCCAGACCCGGAAAAGGAAAGGACATGAAGAAGGTGCGGGCCACCTTGATGGGACCGGGATCATCAAGTGGAGAAAAGGGACCGAAGGCTGGATTGATTGAGCTTCCAGAGACAACTATGCGAAAGGATATCGAGATCAACATGCCGAAATCGCTGATCGATTCGATTGATAACATGGAGCTGAACGCTTGGGTGAAGGCTATGGTCGAATTTAGCAGCAAAACGTTGATATTTAGCCGACATGTTGGATCTTTATATCAGAGAGAGCTGAAGGAGGGGAGTCGGACGAAGGTTGAAGAACTACAGGAAAAGGTGGACAAGCATGCGGAGGAAAAAGAAGCCTGGATGAAGGAGAAGGAGGAGTGGGAAAAAGAAAGGAAGAGGCTTGCTACATGGAGAGTGCGCTGCCTAGATTCAGAGGAAAAGTTGAAGGGCTGGATTGTAGATCTTGAGGCCGACTATGATGAGATAACGGAGAAACATGACGGGTTGGAGGTGGAAATGGAGGATTTAAAGAGTTGTATTATCCAGGAGCATATTAATGACTTTCAAAAGGGTTTGCGGCAAGATGCTTTTTTCTATGAGAATTTTGATGGTAATGACGCAAGGTTTGACGTAAATAAGGATGTGGTTGATGGTGTACTTGTGGATGAGGCCGAATCTAGTCCCGAGGGGGCTGCGGGGAAGGGGGCGGAGGATGCCGATGTGAACGTTGATGGTGTGGCTGCAAAGGATGCTGACCAGGAGGCGACTTAGAACCGTTATTTTAATATTTCCAATATGCTGATGATTCTAAGTTTGTAATAATCCGTACACTAATTACTTTTGTGCTAATATGGCAAATGCTTTGTGTATGCTATGTTATTTGTTTGATGCCGATAACTTGTGTTATAGCGGTGTGTTTGTGGTATGGTATAATTGTGAGTGGGTGTTTGATGTATGTAATGTTTGCTTTAGGGTGTTTAATGCGATAAAGAAGTGTTTTGGTTTGCGAATGCGATTTTTCATTAAGGGTATTCGACCCAGGCCGTTTTCTTGTGGTAAGGGTGAGAACTTAAAGCGAATTAATATTAAGTTAAGGGTGTTCGACCCAGGCCGCTTACTTGTGGTAAGGGTGGGGAACTTAAAGCGTGTTAACATTAAGTTAAGGGTGTTCGACCCAGGCCGCTTACTTGTGGTAAGGGTGAGGAACTTAAAGCGTGTTATCATCAAGTTAAGGGTGTTCGACCCAGGCCGCTTACTTGTGGTAAGGGTGGGGAACTTAAAACGAATTAACATTAAGTTAAGGGTGTTTGTTCGACCTAGGCTGCTTACTTGTGGTAAGGGTGGGGAACTTAAAGCGAATTAACATTAAGTTAAAGGACCCAGGCCGCTTACTTGTGGTAAGGGTGGGGAACTTAAAGCGAATTAACATTAATTTAAGGATGTTCGACCCAGGCCGCTTACTTGTGGTAAGGGTGGGGAACTTAAAGCGTGTTAGAAGCAAGGTAAGGAGTAGTCGTGAGGTTAAGAACCCTTTGTTTATTCATGAAATTTGGGGTGCCTCGTTAAAACCTCCATGGCCAAAACCCTCCTTAGAGAAAAAAGACTAGGTGAGGGGAAAGAGTACACCCAAGGTTATAAGCATTTGGTACAATACAATATATGTTTTTAACTAAAGGAAAACTTAAGATGGGAAACATTCCATGTATTGGGTATTTCTTCCCATGACAACTGCTCAAGCTTATACGCTCCTCCTCCACCATTTTCACGTATTCGGTATGGGCCGTCCCAATTGGCGGAGAATTTGCCATCCTTTTTTCTTGCACTGCAGGCCATCCTCCACCATCTTGCGAACGATCTCGGGCATAGGTTCGCGTTATACTTTCTGGCCGATCGATGTTTGGCAGCTAAGTTGCGTATTTGGGTTTTTTCTCTTAACTCGGGCATGAGGTCGATGTGGGTGGTCATGTTTTGATGATTTTGGATAGGGTCATATAGTTCTCGGCATAGAGATGGTTCACCAATTTCAACGGGTATCATGGCATATGTGCCGTATATTAGGCTGAATGGAGATTCAGTTTTTGCTGATTGAGGGGTACACCTGTAGGCCCATAGCACTTTTACTAGTTCTTTTGGCCATCGGCCCTTGGCATTGTCCAATCGCTCACGTAGTTCCACTAATATAACCTTGTTTGCTGCCTCGGCCTGTCTGTTGGTCTATGGGTGTTCAACAGAGCTAGTTACATGTTTGATGCCTAGACTGGTATAGAATTTAGCGAGTTCTTTGTCTATAAACTGTCGGCCATTGTCGGTGATGATTGTATGTGGGACACCACACCGACATATAATATCCTTCTAAACGAATTGTTGGACTTGCTGAGTTATAATGGTGGCTAAAGGTTTGGCCTCTATCCACTTGGTGAAGTAGTCGACGACTACTATTAGGAACTTTACTTGACCTTTTAGCGGCTTAGGCCGCTATTATTTTTCTGTCGGCTTAGGCTGGTTATTCTTAGGTCGGCTTAGGCCGGCTACTTTATTTGTTTCGCGTATACATATGGTGATCGTTTATTATTATTATTTGGTTGGACCGGCTAGGTGAGGTACACTAGTCCCCCAGCCTTTGCCGATATATATATATATATATATATATATATATATATATATATATATATATATATATATATATATATATATATATATATATATATATATATATGTCGGTGAAGGATGATATGTGCTAACGTGTTAGCGAGGCTGGCTAGGTGTGGTACAATATATTATATAAACATATATATTAGCATGATGTATATAAAGCACACGCTTCATTGTAAACGGAATTTCTGACATACAAATAGCAAGAAACAAATTTTATAATATTATGAAGAATGAAACATGCCTCAATGTGGACCCGTGTAAGACCCGCGGAATTGAATTAATTAATTAAATAATTAATTAATAAATGTGGGTAGGAAGAACATTTATGGTATTAAATTCTTATTGTATGACGTGGGAAAGTACTAGCTCAAATGGTTGAAAGTACTTGATTGTGTTCAGAGGACTTAGGTTTGAGTCCTATGTATGCCAATTGTGTGTTATTTATTTGTTATTGTTTTAAATATATGTTAATCATGTTGTGGAATAATATAATATTTGAATTATATTAGCTAGCATGAAACATGATTGGTTGAATTGGTTGAGCACTTTCCTTGTGATTGAGTGGTTGTGGGTTCAAACCTCGCTAAGAACAAAATGGTTAAAGGAAAACCCTAATGGACATGGTAGCCAAGAGTGGCTGAAAAACAGAATTGAATTAGGACATTGAATGGTAATTAACCTAGGATTATTGCCATTTTCGTTTTTTTTTTACATTAAACCCACATTAAGACCATTTAAAAGGCCATTTTAAGGTAAGAGAGAAGGTTTGGTTGGGTTGTCATTGTAGTTGCAGAAGAGAGCACAATTTTTGAGTTGTGGTGAGTTTTGAGTGAGGTTTTGAGGGCTGAGTTGAGAGAAAGACAAAGGAGGACATTGGTGATCAAGGGAGAGCTTGCAAGAGTAATATATAAGACGTACAATATACTCATAGCTGCCAGGCGACACATGCCTTGTGGCTTATTTTTTAGTTCCCTTGTGTTGTTTCTAAACTTGATGAATAAGTTGTGAAGGGAAATGGGATTATACTTGATTACTAGGCTATGAGTATATTGGAATAAATCTGGCGCTATATTAGGAAACCTTAGGATAAAGAAATCAGTGAGCTAACCATTTTGTCAAATTGGAAGGATGGAATAAAGATGGTTAGGTGCAAGTGTTAAGACAGATGCCAATGGATACTGAGATAATGTTGGGCAACAATAGAGTAATGAAGTGTATGAGACTGCAGTGACATGTGAAGTTCAGAAAAGAGAAACCTATGAATCCTATATAGATAAACTAAGTTGATGAATAATGAAAAAGGGAATTGAATGATATCCTATTGACTTGTAGGTGACAATTGGTGAGGGTAATATATAAGACGTACACATATGATAATAGGATTCAACAATTGGATGTATGATAGCCGAGACTTAAGAGGGAGAACTTGGTAAAAATGTGCAAAAACCAGTAGAAGTGATGTTACTGGTGTGGCGCCTGGCAGTAGAGTCTAGACCGCCAGGTGATAGCCACGTACCAGGGGCTTTCTAGTGCAGGTGGTGCCTGGCGACGAATGTGATTCCGCCAGGCGATCACTGTAAGATAGTGGGCTTTGGAATAGTGTGGCGCCTGGCGGCGGATAGTGCTCCGCCAGGCGATAGCTGTTACATCAATGGGCACTTGGAACACGTGCGCCTGGCGATGAGGGTGATCTCACCAAGCGGTGTCTGTAGCGTTTGGGATTTATGAGGCGCTTAGCGCCTGGCAGTACGCGTCCCCCGCTAGACAGTCTAGAACTGGCAGCGCCTGGCGGCACGTGTCCCTCGCCACGCAATTTTGCTGCTGCAACCTTGGGTGGTTTTTTTTGTAGACGTGATCTACAAGGCTTTTGGTGATGCTTCAAAGGTGGGATTGCGGGTGTTCCTTGAGTTATGGCTCGGAACATATCCCTTGAGTTGTGGCTCGAGATAGGGGTTAAAGCACGTGGTATTCCTTGAGTTGTGGCTCGTAATAACATCTCTTGAGTTGTGGCTCGGGATGGCGGATGAACACGAGGAACTCTTGAGTTGTGTTTTGGGTTGGCGACTGTTACTGGTGTGAGTGTGCTGGTTGTGGCCAGTACGGATGGTGATGGACGTCCTTGGTGTAGGAGAGGAAGGAAATCCATGGAGAATGATGAGGAGGAGATGGAGTGCAGCGGAATTTGGAGAAATGGATGAAAGTAGCTCTTGGAAATGGAGAATTTGGTGAAGATGAAGAGTAGAAGTGGAGATATGGTATGGAATGTGGCTAGAGGAGATGAAGGAGAAGGTTAGCCATGTGTGCTCTCAAATTAATAGAAGTGTGGAGTGATCTCAAACACTAGCATCTATTAGCAATTCAAGAGTTACCATTACAATATTTGAGTGGCTCTATTTATAGGCACATGGCCGGCCAAATGAAGAGAAAATGCAACAAAGATGAAATGCAAATATAGCTTGGAGAAGAAGCTTGATTGTAGACCATGTGATGTAGTAGATGAGTCTTGATGATGCCAAGTGGCATATCACACTCTCCTTGCCCAAGTCACACGCACCATGCTTCCATCACATTCTCCTTGCTTAGTTCATACTTTGCTTGCATCTAAATGGAGAGTCACTCAAGTAATTCTTGGCCAAAGGTAGCAAATTGGGCTCGGCCCAATTGATCCCAAAAAGTGTTCTAGCTTTTATTGAAAGCAAAGCCTAAACAATGGCCCAATTTAAATCTAGACTACTTCCTTCATGCATCATCTCATATTTTAGAGATTTCTTTAGCCCATGTGAATAATGTAAAAAGCCCATGATTGACTTGATCATCTTGTGAGAGGCCCATGTGAATCTTTCTCATCATGCTTCTAGTGATTGGGCCTTGATGTGGGCTTGGGCTTGTTGATGCACTTGAGCTTGGGC
>Ga0209589_1011968_pt1 | contig 11958 bp, 4 predicted proteins | sample CowpeawhiteBW_FD_187525 | JGI IMG/M metagenome (GOLD analysis project Ga0209589, IMG submission 187525) | Root nodule microbial communities of legume samples collected from California USA - Cow pea white BW (SPAdes) (version 2) | ecosystem: Host-associated > Plants > Roots > Nodule | place: USA...
CATTATCTTCCGTGTAATTTAAATTACCTTCAACCGCCTCATGATCTTCTCTCATCAATCTTCGTTGTTCTTGTGCTTGCAAGGCATGTATCACCTCTGTAAAGGTGATTGTAGACAAATCTTTTGTATTTTCTAAGGAAGCAATAGATGCCTCATATCTTTCCGGCACCATCACCAAAATTTTCTCAACGAGTTTGGAATCTGAAAACTCTTTTCCCAACAATTTTATCTTGTTGGCAATACCCAACAATTTGTTTGAGTATTCTTTAATCGTCTCTGACTCTTTCATTCTTTGCATCTCGAACTCCCTTATCAAATTCAAAACTTTGATGCCTCCAATATTCTCGTTCCCTTCATATTCTGCTTTCAAGTATTCCCAAATTCCTTTGGGAGACTTTAGAGTCATGATCCTAGTCATAATCATTTGTGAAACACTTGCGAACAAGCATGATTTTGCCTTTGCCTTTCTCATTTTCTTGTCTTTATGCGCTTTCATTTGAGTCTCGGTGAGATTTTCAGACAAGGAAACATCATCTTCCTCCAAAACTTCCCATAGATCTAGCCCCTCTAGAAATGTTTGCATCCTTACCGCCCATATATCATAGCTTTCACCATCAAAGAGTGGAATAGTGACGTGTGACATATTTCCTTCCATTCTATCGGCAATGGCTTTTGATACCAATTTTTGGGATTTTCAGGGCTTTTGAGAATATGATATATGAGAGATATATGTGATATGTTATACGGAGGAATATGTTTTTGTATTTTATTGATATACCTTATATATATAGAGCAAAATATAACAAAATATCAAGTATAAAATATTTAGAATATCTTACTCCTAATCTAAAATAATAACTAATTTTTAAAACTGAAACATATATATCTAAAACTGAAATATTTTTTCAAAAATAATTTAAATAAAAAAGATATTAAGTAATACTGTCAACATTGAAGAAGCAACGTCCGTTCATCTCGAGTTCAGAAATGCGAAGAAAATCGCCTTGTGAGTATCGGTTGTGTAAATCATTCCAGATATTGTTGGCATTATCCATCCAGATTATGCTTTGACGGATAGTAGGAGGAGAAACATAATGAATCCACGGTTGATTATTGGTGGCATCAAGAACTGGGGAAACAAGCGCTGCACCCGGGTTTTCATTCGGGTGAAGGTAAAGATATTTTTTGGCAGTGCTTTCTTCTGTCATGGTAAAGGCCAGAAAATGGGGAAAAGAAAAAGGCAGAAAAGAAAGAAAGGAACAAAGATGTAGAAAACAAGAGAGATCAGAGCAGTTGCAGCAGAGTGATCAGTCAAAGATCGCCGCCGATACCATATTACATTACAATTCTTACTCAAGCATCAAAGAAAGCAAAGAAACGTTTTGGTTTGTGAAAGACTCTAAAGAAACAGAAAGAGAGAAAAAGCAATCGTGACGGATGAAAGAAAAAGGGAAGAGAAATATATTGATTGTATGAAGGTAATACAAGTGGCTACTAAAGCCAGGGAGAATGGCGTATATACAGCAAAAGAAAAGGTATTTGTAAACGGCTTTGCGAAAAACAAGCGCTTAGCTCGGCGGAGGAGATATAAGTTAAGTTTTACACAGATTCCGAAGGAGATCCAGCGGACTAGGCACAGTGGAAAAGATGTATTATTGTAATTTTATTGAGACTATGGAGGTGAAGGAAGAAAAAAGGGAGGTGAGCTGCAGGAAGAAGCAGCCCACAATTCATACGAATTCATAATATATACACAGTTAATTTCTTAGTTAAAAGTAATAATTGGGCTCAGAATCGATGAAAGCCATAATACTTACCCAGTCTTTAATGTTTGAGTTTTATCTACTGGGCGCCGTCGAGTTATTAACTAAAGAAGCATGATTCCATAGGAGAAAACATCTGAATTGTCTGAGTTTTCCACTAGAAGCATATCCTGGAGCCATATACATGTAAGTAATTATTGAAGCACGACTCGTGAAATTGAAACTTAAAATATTTGTTCCAGATTATGGTTCTTGGTTTTTTCTTATGAACTGTTGTTGACACTTGACAGCAATGAGACCGATGAAAACTGACAACAATCACACATGACATGGCACACAGAGACGAAAAATAAGTTAGTTTGAGATTTTTGAGCTGTGGTGTACTCTCTTTACCATGTCTCGTGTCATTAAAGAATAGCATAATAAGTTAATTCATTCATTAAAATCCGGTTATATATTAATGATGCAACAAAGGATCGTAAAAAGATAAAAAGAAGAAAGTGTGTCCCTACCCAAAAGTCCCCGTCACTCGTGTACATGAGTATTAACATCATGAGAAAACTAAGCAAGACCGAAATCTGCAACCTGTCGACAATTCAATCACAACTTCAAATAACATTATAAAACTGAACAATGGAAGTGGGTTTCATTACTTTTACCAATTACACTAAATCAGGTAAAAGAGGACCTCCCTCTCACGTAAAACCAGACCTTTGAGAACAAATTACACTTTTAACTTGAAAGTTTGTCAGTGATGACACATCTGCTCCATGAGAGAAAATCAAAAACAGGTTTAGACAAGATGTTGCTATAACAGAGAGAGAGCTTGACCAGATTCCTCATCGGAGATGGAAAGAGAAGTGAAGTGAAAGGAAAAAAAAACAAAAAAAGATCAGAGATAACGTTCTTAGAAATGCATGAGACGCTTCCTCTCCATTGAAAACATCAAATATCCATAATGGCAAGGTATAGGAAAACCTATTCAATACTGATAATATAGGAAGGGATAGTTGAAAAACTACATAAAACCTGATAATATAGGTTTATATCAAAGATTCAAACACAAACCGTTGAAAACTCTATTCAATAGTCACGGATCCTCTGATGGGGTGCTTTGGTTTTGTTGAAATCCGGGGCGAAAAAGGTATAGAAACATTTGTAATATAAAGTCCAAGCACTACACAAAACCAAAAATCAATTGTTTTTGTCAATCATTTAACAGCTATTGCTCCGCCACTGCTAACAAAATAGTGTGCCACGCACATTGCACTAGAAAGATCAAGATCATCTTTACTATGCTTTAATTTTTTACAAGATCAAGATTAATATCATCTTTATTATTCCTTATTCTTTCACTTGTTCAAAAGTTGTTCCGATACTGTCAGCAAAGTAGTAGTGCCTCAGATTCAACAAGATTACGTGTTTTTGCACTCTCGATTTAACAACTTAATAGTATCTAATATTCGCTTTCTTATCTAATATTCTTTAATTTTCCACTTGCTACGCATTTAGGTAGCCTTATGATCATAACCACACATATTCGACTTTATGTCTAATGTGATGATAAACGAATATATTGACTTTTTTTTTTAAGTGAAAGTGTAAACGTGAAGTCTCTTATAAAGGAATGGAAAAGTAGATTAATCAAGAATCAAGCAAGTGGGAAAATAAAAAAAGCATAAACACTAGAAAGAGAAAAGTGGTTTGGAAAAATATGACAGAGAATTATAAGCTATTCAATTATAATAATAAGCTGAAGAACAATGCATACTTACAGTGAGAAAATATGATTCTATAATCAGTTAGTTTTGGCATGTGAACATCCCAACCATGCTCGCCACAGAACACAATATATATTGAATAACTGCACATTACCTAATTTAGTTGAGTTTACCATTATTTTTTTAATAACTGCACATTCACTACATTCACACCTTCTTCAACTAATTCATTCCAACATTTTGTGTTTCATGAGACGCTTCCTCATTGAAAAAACTGAAAACTCTATTCAATAGACACGGATCATCTGAGATAACTATCCTCTAGTGGAGTGCTTTGATTTTGTTGAAATCCGGAGCCAAAAAGGTATAGAAGCATCTTGAAATATAAAGTCCAAGCACTACAGAAAACCAAAATCATTTGATTTGTCAATCATTTACCGCCATTGCTCCGCCACTGCAAACAAAATAGTGTGCCACGCATATTGCTCTAGCAAGATCGAGATCATCTTCACTATGTTTTTTTCTTCCATAAGATCAAGATCAACATCATCTTTATTATTCTTTATTCTTTCACTTGTTTGATTATTCCACTTGTTATTCTTTCACTTGTTTAAAAAGTGATTTTAAAACTAAAATTGAGTTGTGCCGAAAACCACCCCGAAACTGGTTTGGAAACTCTAATGTTAAAGAAAGAAACCAACTCTGCATAATAGAATAAAAAAGTAGATGAATTAATGGTGTGTTTGGATGAAGCAATTTAAGAGAGTAATTAATTTTTTGAAGAATTTGAATTTTTTTGGAGTAAAATGACTTGTTTGGACGAGGAAATTAAAAGAGAATTGAAATTGAGGGATTTTAAGAAGATATTTCACAATTTGGATGGCATGGTGCTTATGGGTTATCGGGATCAGCTGGTTCATCAGGCCCCAACCCGTTTGAGTCATCAGGCCTACTTAACTTGTCTTGGTTGTCGAGCTCGTCCGACGTATTTGGTATGTCAAGCCTACCTGAAATTTCAAACTGAAGGAAATTGAAATTTGAAATTCACTCAAAAATGAAGGAAATTGAAATTTCACAATTTGTCGAATTCTTCATTGTTCAATATTAGAAGTGTCAATTGGGCTTAGATGACCTAGACAGGTCAGGCCGATCCGACAACCTATATGGGCCAAGCTTACCAGATGATCCAAATAGACAAAGCAGGCCCAACGACACAAACGGGCCTGACGGGCCCAAGTACCAAAACGAGTCAGGTAGGCTCGACATCCCAAATAGGTTGGACGAGCTCGAAAACCAAGACAGGTCAAGTAGGCTTGATGACTCAAACGGGTTGGGGGCCTGATGAACCAGCTGATCCCGATAACTCATAAGGACCATGCCATCCAAATTTTGAAATTCATCCAAATTTGGCCGAGTTGAGCTTGACCAAAATTTTGAAAAATTTGGTTTAGTCTGCACCGGCCAAAATTTGGCGGAATGTGACTGAGTTAGCTCTGACCTAAATTTGGCCAAATTGGACTGAGTTTACATCAGCCAAATTTTGACTGAATTTGGTCAAGTCAAGTTGATCAAAATTTGGCCAAATTTAAATATTTTAAGGTTACAATTATATTTGTTAAATTTAATTTCAAAAATTATATATTAAATAAATATTATTAAAATTAAATTTTATCTCATAAGAGAAATTCAATTATTTTATCCAAATAAGAGATTGAAATGTAAGGTATTTCAATTACTTTATCCAAACATATTATTTAAAAATTAAAGAAATTCAATTGCAAGAATTTCAAATGCAATCCAATTTCTTAGACTTGTTGAAATGTTTCATCTAAACACAAGATAAAACTCAAACAAGTAGAAGTACAGAAAAAAGCATAAACACTAAAAATAAAAAACTGGTCTGGAAAAAGAAGACAGAGAATTACATGTCATTGACTTATAATAATAAGTTGCTGAACAACGCTTCCCTTAAGATGAGACCGAAAATATGATTCTATAATTAGTGTATATATAGTTTTGACATGTGAAAATCCCAACCATGTTTACCAAAGAACACGATGTATACAAAGTTAGTTTAGTTTCTTGTTATTATTGTTTTGAGTAACTAACTTTGCATTACCTTCTTCAACTTATTCTGTCCAACATTTGTGTTGTTCTACATCTATTTTACACACAAAAAGATGTGAACCAACATCGCTGCTTGTTTTCAGCGTCATAGAAGGAGTCTTTCATTTTCATCCCATCTTCAACCGACAACATATGAACCATCAACATCACCATATCTATGATTCACAAATGGGATAATACCCCAAAATGGACAATAAATACCACTATTTGGACAGTACTTATTTGATTAAACGATATAAATTAAAACATGAAATCAAAATTTTATAAAATAAGCAATATAAAAGTTTAGATACATAAATAACGCTTCATCCAAAAAAACACTATCTATATGTGATTCATATATAAAAAATAAATAAAAATCATGTGAGAGACCAATAAAAATCTCTTATTTGTTATTAAAAATGTCTAGAGGAAGCCACTGATACTTGTCAGTCATTTTATCGTTGGATTACTGTCGTACTCTTCATCTCAATTTTCTAGTTAATCATCATCGAGTAATTTTATTTTAGGGTTTATTTGTGCTTGGATAATTGTGATGTTCTGCATTTTTAAATTACCACACCTGTACAGTACATGTAACACACCTTCAATGCAATGTAATACAAACAATAGTGTCACTTGTACAGTGCTCAAATACTGATTTAAACGACGTCAACACGAATTGCGAAAATAAGGACTATTTTAAATATTCGATAAAAATAAGTATCATTTTAAACATTCTGTCAAAATGAGTATCATCCACAATAAAAACTACGAGAATGAGAACGAAAAAGGTATTTAAATATTTAATTAACGAACTCTATCTATTTTTTATTAAAAAAAATTTAAAATGCGCTAACGTTGAGTCCTCCTCTAAGAAATCATACTCAACTCTCACGAAGTTCTTTCTGAACTCAACCCCATTTGAATTTCATTCACCAACCGCTGTAAAATCGACTCTCAACTCACCCACTTTCAACTTCACTCCACTCACGTTTGTTCGCGTCATCACCATCTGCATCATCCACACCGTCGTTCGCGTCACCTTTATTATCGTTTGCGTTGTCTGCATGTAGCCCACCGTCGTCGAGGGTATTGAAGGTACTATCCGCAATCTTTAACTCCATTTTTTCACAAAATTTCTTTGTTTTAATCTATAAACCCTAAATCCTTCTTTTGTTTCAACCTTAAATTTTGTTTTAATGTGCGGTGTACATGTTTGTGTGAGTTTATCTGTTAAAGGAACCGAAGGATGTTTCACAATAATTTCGTTTCAAGCTCTGTGATAACATAAGTGAAAGTTGAATCTTCAGTGATGTGAGAAAGGCTCTCTGAAATTTAAAAAAAAAAAGTTTCAAGTATCATAACAAACATAAATGAAAAATACCTTTAAATGGGGATGAAAGGTATGCTAGGAGAGGGTAACTAAGCATGTATCAGAAGATAAAGCAATAAAAATACCATCACATATGCCAGAAAAAAAAGAATTATAAATACAAGAATCATACATAACCTAGAGAATTTGTAGTCTCAAAAAGGGCAATATTGGACTCAGAAGCTTTTTGAATGTCTCCAACACCAACATCTTAAGTAGTAGCAAGTTCTTTATTGACATTTGAAAAAAAAAAGGTAGGGATATTTGTCCTGCATGATGTTCCTACATAGATTCAATTAAACAATGTGTTATCTGTAAGTTGAAGGTCACCCTATTCATTACATTTTGCAATTTGGATGTTCTTCCAAAGTATGGTTTGAAACTTGATTGATTGATTGAAGCCCAACCACAACATGACAGTTAATGCATAAAAGATATGTAGCGTTACTTTTAAGCCTAGGAACTTGTTTCAAAACTTCATTATATAAAATAAACTTATATATGTATGTATGCATGTGTATTTTACTACATTCAGAAGTAACTAATGGGCCAAAAGCAACGAGTGGACAATGCTTTTGTTTCATCAAATTTTGAAGTAGTTCCTTCTTTCCTTCTTTAGAATTTCTCTTGATTTCTTGTATAATTCTTTAATTAAAACCTTCATTTTGAGTAAAATTAAAGGCTTAATCTTTCATCTTAGGCCAAACTTCTCTATAATGTGCCTTTATCTGAAAATGAGCTCGAATATATCAAGTTGGTGATCCACTTCATCAAAGTTTTTGTTGGAGAACATGAGAGAATCTTAGTTTTGATGCACCAATATTTCACAACCAAGAGGGGATAAATTAGTTTCGCAAATCTTTTGTCATTCTTTTCACTTTGAAACCAATTTTAAAGAAATCTTTAACAATTTTACAAAATGTTAAGAATGCATATTGTTTAACCTTTATACATAGTAAAATTTAAAATATAAAGAAAAGAGAGCACAAGAGACACCAAGTTTTATACTGGTTCGATTCAATTGAATCTACATCCAGTCTCTAGCTATTTACACTAGAAATTTCACTATAATATCAGAGTTAGGACAATATAAGATCCACCTATGTACTTCCTACACCCTAGATACACACTCTTGGAACAATCCTTCAAGAAATGCGAAGTAGTAATGCTCATGCAATTACTAATACCTATTACAATCACAGTGATAGAAATACACAGTTCCAAAACCAAAAAATCAGAAAATACAGTAAACAACAACAACATTGATATGTTGAAGATGAACTTGTGATGGAACAACAACACCTGAATCAATGTAAAGCTTGGTATTACAATCACACACTCTTCTTGAATTCTTGATGAACAACTTGGATGAACAATAAAGAACAATTGTAAAATTCTCCATGAACCCTTCAACAATTTTTTTCTCAAACCTTGTGCTTCAAAAACGTCACCCAAGAGATGCACTTTTTTGGGTTTTAAAAACAAGGACAATGACTGGTGTATTTAATTGACTAGGTTATCTACCTGATCAATTAATTTGTTCACAATGCTAAAGACCATATTCCACACTTAATCTAGTTGACAAAATTAATATCCTAATCAACTAGCACAACAGCAAGACAACAAATTTAAACATCGCACACACCAAACATGGCCTAATAGATTAGATTAGCATTCTAATCAATTAATTGTGAAGGATTTAACACATTTAACTTAGCCCACATCAAGTTCATACACACATCTATGTCATGTTTGAATTCACCTATCCTAACTATCATTTCCCTATGAATATCATCAAAAACAGCATAAATTCTCTTTGAAAAATAGTAACAACAGAGAAGGCCTGTGGCTGAATCCACTTCATCAGGTAATTAGTTCTCCTTTCTATAAAACTGATAATATGTTTTTTTTTTAACATTTTCCCGTCTAAATTTTATGTATAGTATAAACTATTAAGGAAGTGATTAATTAGATGATAGAAGAAGCTTGTCTGCTATTAGTTGGATTGGAGATACATGTTATGGAGAGAATTCATTAATTTTGATTTGTAGCTGAGAATATCAGCAGTGATGAAGTTGAAACAACACCCTATTCCACTCTAAGACTTGTTATATGGTTTGTTTTAGGTTCGCTTTATAAGTCAATGTTAGCATCATAATTGCTGAAATTGTGGATTCTTATCGGTCATATTGCTAGTTATCATGAGGTTCAGATAAGTTTTGAGTGCTTCATATATATCTTCAAAATCTCATGTTAAATTAAAATCTTCGGGAAAAAAGAGTTTGTTATATAAGTATAATTAGCTGGTTTTGTGTAGTTTACCATATTTACTTTTTGGAGGAAAAAAAGTATTAACAAAGAAATCTCACAAGTTTATTATTTTCAAAGATTCTATTTTATTCCACAAAAGTTGAATGGTTATGTTTACTTTTAACAAATACAATTAAAATACCCAAAAGGATATCTCTTATGTTATGTAACCCACATATCTTTTACGTTGTTCACCAGAAAAGGTATTGTATTTTTTGCTGGTTCTCCATCCACCACATAGCATACTTTACAACTCTGTATTTAAATCTTTTGTATAAGAAAGTTGATGGGACTCAATTAATAACTCATATTAATGTAAACAATAATGTGGGGTTATGTACGAAACTCATTTAGTAGAAAAAATTAAACTGATTTTATATTTCTCCTTTTTCAATGATATCAAACAAATGGACATTTACAAAATTTTAGTTTTAAGAACTTTTAACTTTTTTTTTTTATCTCCTCCTAAGTATACACTATCTCGTATAAATGTTTGTTTTTAATTGCATTTTGTCATTGCTGTAGATTTGGTGAGAGGTGAACAATCATACGTATCACAATCAACTCATCATAATTCATCTTCTCTTACCACGATATGTTAATTTCTCGAGAGTTCTCTTTTACTATACAATGACAGTGCAAACAAGTCCGGTCTTCTTGTTTAGGATTATGCATACTATTTTATTAATGGTGATAGAAGAGTGATTGTTAACAACAATGGTGTTCCCTTACCACCACATCTAGGTGGTCAGCAAAATGTAGCAACCATTGCCAATGATGGAAGCTTCATGGCCATGCCAAAGGAAGTTTCGGTAGTGGCAAAAATTTATATGGTTTTAATTCAAGAAAAACCCTAGCTTGGTGTTAATTTATATTTTTATGACGATCATAATGTTGCCTATATACAAACTTTTGAATCATAAAATATGCTTTGATTTTATTTTTTTTTGAAGTGTTTCTTATTCAAGCTAACTAGTTATGTGCGGTTCTACAACTAAAAGTATATCAAAATCTTTCATCTTCTTCCTTTTTTTTCATTCATTCAATTTAAACATTCACACTCTTAGGCATGATTTTATTGTATCATTATTTTTATTAATTATTAGATGAAAATCATACAACATTATTTAAAATTTTAAATTCCTTAAACTGTATTGTGTCATTTTTTTTTAAACAAAAACAAAATATTTAAAACTGATTAAATATATATATATATATATATATATATATATATATATATATATTTTAAAATATTGAAATAAATGTTTAACAGTGTACGTTGAAAAAAGAAATTGTGTAATCTCATTTAAAGTATTTAGTTGCGATTTTATATATTTAATATATTCATCAATGTATAACAATAATGAAGTTAACGTAATAAAAGTAAACAGAGATACCAAAGATTGTTAAAATATATAATATTAAAAATATTTTATTAACTATTAACCACAGTTTTTTTTTAATCACATTTTAACAACTTTGTTCAAGCGCAGAATATATATTTAATTCTCATATCACCGACAGTGAAGTCGCTATCAGTAACATGAAATTAGAAAAATATAACAAACATATAAAAGTTAAATTAGATAAATAAAATCCAAAATTTATTGATATAACACTCGTATAAACTAATATAGTAGTGTGGTAGTAGAGCCAAACAAGGGGTCAACATTCTTAAGTTTCATTGAAAACATAAAAAAAAAAAATAGAAAAAGAAGTGTTATCTCTTCACTTTACCTTCTCTCAAACAAAGGTCATGCTGAATATTGATGAAAGAGCAACAAGTTTAGAAGAAAGAATATATGAAGCCAATGAAGAAGTGGAGGTAATAGTAATTTTTTTTACAATGTAACATTTTCTTACCTTTTTAAAGTTACAAAAAGATTTTTATACCTATTGTTACATTACACCCTTCTTGTGTTACTATTGTTGATTTAATAAGCTTCCTATTTTTGTACATGCCATTTTAAAATGTTAATTCTTAGCTTTGATAGTTGTTAATGTGTTTGAATGTTTATATCACAGTTCTAAAAATTTCAAAATCAAATTTTGTAAAATTAAAAAATATATAATTATACAAAATAGACTAAGTTAAATTTGATACCCTATAAATGACTTTTTGAAAAGATGTGAAAATTTAAAGAATAATAAATAGATTATTAGTTATACATAAATCAAATAGATGAATTCAATTTATTTATTTTGTTTTTATTTTCATAACATGTTATCAGAATAAAAATATATGATAGAAATTTCCCAATTTAATATACACAAATGACCTTCAATGTAAATATTTCATCCGCATATAACATTCATAATATATAATTTTGTAACTTTCTTACAAGGGTTTGGTTGGGTTTTATTTTTCAATATCTCAAAATCTTAAATAAGCAAAACAAAATTAAATTTTTAATATATTTGTTCATAACTTTTTTAATTATAATAGTTAATAATAGCTAAATCTTAAATAAGCAAAACAAAATTAAATTTTTAATATATTTGTTCATAACTTTTTTAATTATAATAGTTAATAATAGCTATTTTTTCTTAACTTTGAAAAAAGAAAAAACACCACCAATAATATTTATTAGAAGACTATAAAAATATTCATCAATATTATCTAACATTAATTATATGAATTACTTCTTTAAGTCTTTAGTATATATATATATATATATATATA
>Ga0209589_1011970_pt1 | contig 11955 bp, 9 predicted proteins | sample CowpeawhiteBW_FD_187525 | JGI IMG/M metagenome (GOLD analysis project Ga0209589, IMG submission 187525) | Root nodule microbial communities of legume samples collected from California USA - Cow pea white BW (SPAdes) (version 2) | ecosystem: Host-associated > Plants > Roots > Nodule | place: USA...
AACAACCATATATGAAGACAATAGTGTATTGTTCAATTGAAAGGATGATATAGATATCCAAAAATTCGTTCATCTGAAAATATGACAAGTCTATTTGTAAAGTTTTTGCCAAGAAAAACTTTTGAGTAAATGACTCACAAATTCGGACTCACCTTAATGATGTAAGTTTACATGAGGGGGAGAAATAGAATATGTAATGAACAATATTGTATTAAAGAATACAGAATGTTGTACTCTTTTTCCTTCACTAGGTTTTTTATCCCAAAGGGTTTTTTCTAGTAAGGTTTTAACGAGGCACATTCTTTATCAATGGACACTCAAGGGGGAGTGTTATGAATTAATGATTGTAATGAACAATATTGTAAGTTTACATGAGTGTTATGAATTAATGATTGTAATGAACAATATTGTTATGAATATGTAAGTTTACATGAGGGGGAGAAATAGAATATGTAATGAACAATATTGTATTAAAGAATACAGAATGTTGTACTATTTTTCCTTCACTAGGTTTTTTATCCCAAAGGGTTTTTCCTAGTAAGGTTTGAACGAGGCACATTATTTATCAATGGACACTCAAGGGGGAGTGTTATGAATTAATGATTGTACTTTGATATGATTCATTACTCTTTATGGTAAATATTTGTATTAACTAAGTTGATTTGTTTCTCTATTATCTATTATTCTCTCTATTATTCATTTTATTTCATAACAATAAAAATATATGAAGAGAATTTTTTTTTCATATTTAATAATATCAATTCTATCCTTTATAATATAATTATTTATTAAATTTTATAAAATTAACAATTATTTTTATCTATTTTCTATAAAATAATTTATTTATTTTTATCAATAATTAATTTTTCTATTTATTTTATTTTTAATAAATATAAATTATTTTATATATTAATTTTATAACATTACACTATTTTTACATACTAACATATTATAATTCATATTTAAATACGCGCTTTAATGTTAATTTCATATGCGCATAATAATTATTTGTACAGATACTACAATCAACCCAAATATTAAGACACTAAGTTTCTTCGTGTACAACAAAAGATAAAGTAAGTTTTTGATTAGACATTTATATGTAATGGGCTTCAATGATAAATCTCATAAAAATAATGTTTTAAAAATCCTCTTTTTAAATACAACTGCTTCAATATAAAAATTAAAATTGAGTATTTAAAAACCCTCAATATAATGCTATAACATAAAATTTACAAAATATGTCATTAATTAATATATTTATAATATTCTTGGTGAAAATACTTAACATTAAAATTTTCTCATTCTAACATGTATAAACTAATACCAGTAAACTACATAGTTTGTATACCAGATGACTTAATCAAGATCATATTCGTCAACAATAAACCACTCATTTTCCTTCTACCTTGTGCAAAATAAATTGAAAATTTGAACAAAATAATCTAAAAAGATAACCACCATTCCCAAAATGTTGAATCTAAAACACCATCAAATTCTCACTACCAGCTCCAAAACTACCCAAAAAACAAAACCAACTCGAAAACCAAGTTTTCAAATTCTCAGAAACAATATCTTCGCAACAAAATAAAACTATAAGAATCAACTTGCAAACTCATTTAACTCTATCTCACTTACGAGAGTCTAAAGAGCCAGTAATCAAAAAAGCATAAAACAAAAGCAGCAAAAAGTTTATAATCCAATAAATTTACTCAAAATTCTACTGATTAACTTGCAATTAAGAGGAGAATTAGAACAAACTTGATTCCATCATGCTCTACCAAGCAAAGAACAATCAAGTAATAAAACCATTACACAAAACACAAAGTCCATACATTTACAGAACAAAAGCCCACAAGACAAAACCCAACCCAGTAGGCCCAATACCAGAACCCATCAACCTCCGAATCCATAGAGGGTCCTTCCCTGTCTCTTGAGCGCGTAAACAACATCCATGGCCGTCACCGTCTTCCTCCTTGCGTGCTCAGTATACGTCACCGCATCACGAATCACATTCTCCAAGAAAATCTTGAGAACTCCGCGAGTTTCTTCGTAGATCAACCCACTGATTCTCTTCACGCCACCTCTTCTCGCCAACCTGCGAATGGCGGGCTTCGTGATACCCTGGATGTTGTCACGGAGCACCTTGCGATGCCTCTTGGCGCCTCCCTTTCCCAAACCCTTTCCACCCTTTCCACGACCAGACATTGTGTGATTAAGATTTGAATTGGGATTTTGTGAGGAGTTGAGAAATTAGGGATTTCAATTGATGAAATACAGGGGGGAGCGAACGTGGTATTTATTTGGAGCGGGAAGAGTGCGGGTATGAATCTCGAGGTGTTTCTTGCATCGTGGCCTTTCGTGGGTTTTTAATCGACGGCTTGTGTTTGTGATCCGTGGCAAGGTGTATGAGTCTATGTGGAGCGTTGATGGTAATTCTTGGACGGTTGGATTGGCTTTTCGAAAGACGCTGTGGATCGCAAGCTGCTTTACTTTACCATCTTTTAGTAGTGTGGTTAAAAAATATATATATATACATCTAAAATTTAATGATATTATTTTTTTATTAATAAAATATGTTAACTCTTTTTAAACTCTTATAAAATATTTTTCTAACGAAATTTCCACTCACAGTGAAGAATAAAGTTCTAAGAACTTATAAAATCTTCAAATTATTAAAAAATAAGTTTTAAATTATCTTCTATTAAAGAAATTTGACGACCTATATATAGTTACTTACTTAAGATCTTAAATTGAGATCTGACACCAAAGAAAAACCTGAATGCAATGTTGATAAATCTTATTATATCCTACGTGAGACAAAGATATCTACGGAAAAAACTCAAAAATATTTTTTAATTTAGTTTCAAAATTGTTGTTTTTAGTTAATGTTATCATTCCTTATTGCTAACATTTCATCTAGACTAAAACAAACAAAAAAATTAGTATATTTTCTTGATTTAAAAAATAACAAATTTATAAGTATTAGAAGCAAAAATAATAATTGACTAAAAAAATACATATTTACAAATATTTGAAAACTCAAATATTAAGTATTTTTCATTTTTAACTTGTATTTCCTTCTCTGTTTATATTTGTTTCTCTCAAGTTTCATGTATTCTAATTAAGAGAAAGTATAATAGATTTTTTTTTAAACTATACAAGTGAGACTTTTAACCCACTTAACATCATTGTTAGTCTTGTAATAAACGTACCACCAATTAATTAGGAGATGTATGCATTACTAAAATATACGAATGAATTTTATACAAATTTTTAAAAAGGATAAATTTCAATTTTAAAATTTTAAGATTAAAAACATATTTAACCTTAATTTAAATTAATTTAAATTATAATTATTTAAAGAAATCAAATGATTATTATATTAACCGTATTACATCAATTTTATTGAGTATCTACAAGTACACATGGTTGAATCACGCATAATAACTCATTACAATCTAAAATATTAATTAATCTAAATTGGTGAAATTAATTTTCTTTATCAAAATAGTGTTACCCATAACAATTGGACTATCATCTTAAACACCAAGCTTAAGAGTGGTTGTTTATCCAACAAATATGTTTGTACATCTCAAATCACGTTCATTATGTTGGACAAAAATCTTGATATAATTGAATAAGTGTAGTAAGAGATGCAAAGAAAATAAATTAAAACATAAATTATTGAAGACTAATTTGGCAAATGTTGTTATTTTTTTAGTTGTTACATTTATTAGTAATGTTTAATGACAAATTTTTTTTAATCTTTATTATTTTCGTGTAAAAAGCTTTTTTTTCTCATTTATTAGATTTATTTTTCATCTTTTGTAATATGATTTTAGTATAAATGATCATGGATCATTGTATTGTGGATAAATTGTTTGAAAGTCTTCATCTCTAAATGCAATGGACAATGTCCTTCTTCTTGGCGGTGTAGAGACTGCATTAATAATTTGTATTGCTCTAAGATATTTCTTGCAAGCTGACATAGTAATTTCACATCCTAGAAATTCTCCTACAATTGTGTTAATGATAACTCTAAGAGGTGTTTCATGATGCTTTTGGTCTTTGGCTCTCTAAGTAACCCTTCTTCTTAAACTTTCCTTTCTAGTATCTCGGTGCCTAGATGACCGAATGGGTTTGTCATCATCTCGACTTCCTCTGTCATGTTTCCTCGGACAACCTTTCTCTTTGCTCCTTATAAAATAACAAAGGTGATCACCTTGTATTAGTTCTTCAATATTGTCTTTTAGAGCAAAACAATCTTTAGTAGTATGCCCATGATTACGATGACACCTACAATGCTTTGTAGTATCTACATTGTGGGGTGTTGATTATTTTCTTGGAGTTGAGATAAGGTCGGCATTAAAGGCCTCTTCCAAGATTCAAGCCCTGCTAAAATTTAGGAGTGTATAATTATTATAACCTTGGTGTTTCAACTCCTAGAAGCATATGCTCTAATGGTATTACAAAACTTCCTCAACTCCTTCATCTGCATGAACTTAACAACTCTTGTTCTTAATTCATCCATATTCGCCACAGGCTTTTTATACAGGTTGTCCACAATAAGGTTTTGGTTTCAAAGCAATGACGAGATTATGTAATGCCACATATGGGTAGAGATTTTGTATATTCAACGCAATCTTGCCAAAATGCTCCATAAACACTTGTATCGATTCTCCTTTGTCCTACCAGATATTGACCAATGCTAAAGATGTTAAGTGGTAAGGTCTCTTGGGGGCAAACTAAACGCCAAAACGAGTAACTAGAGTCTCAAAACAATCTATGGAATTTGGTAGATGACGGGTAAACCAACTTAAATATGTCAGGAAAACTCGACAAAAATAGCACCATTTTATATGTATAATACAACTTGCATTACAAAGACATCCAAATGCTCATCTGGATCAATGTTGCCATCATAATTTCAGTAAGATTAAAGGTGGCATGAACTTCATATTCCTCAAACAACTCTAGCTTGTAAGTGTCATTGTTCACTCTCTTAAGCACTTTAAAGGGACCATCTCCTCGGGGACTAACTTTGGACTTCCTTTTCTTAGAAAATATATATTTACTTAGATAAAGCCAAACCAATCCCCTTCTTCAAAATTAACTTCCCTCCCTCCTATATTATTCTACCTTGCATACCTCTCAGTTTGTTGTTATATTTGACTTTTAACCCTCTCGTGCATTTTCTTTATAAAATCAGATTTTGCTACCCCTTCTTTGTGAACAAAGTCAAAAGATGAGGGAAGTGATAACAATACCACTAGAGTGAGAGGATTGAAGCCATAAACAGCCTCAAAAGGAAATAGCTTAGTAGTCCTATGAACTACTCTATTGTAAGCAAACTCAAAATAATTTGTTAATTCGTGTGATGTTCCCATCCCTATAAAAGTTTGAATAGTGACTGTGTTTGTTTGTGTTCCTTCCCCTTTGATAGTGTCCTTTTCACCCATTGTTCTCGACCGACGTGAGATGTCGGTGTTCCGAGTTGTTTTCCTAGTTGCCTTCGCATCCTTTGATTTTCCTCCCTCAAATTGTTTAGTTCCTTTTCGTTTTTTCTCTGCATTTCATCCAAATTGTCTTTGTATATATAACAACAACAAAACATTTGGATTTGCAGTATTAGGCTCTCTTGTCACTAGTAGTCGATCGTGCAAAGTCATGTTCCTCGTTCATACCATATATTCCAAGTACACACGATGGTATGTCCTACATCGAGTCTTGAATGATAGGGGTTGGTGTACCTGCAAATATTTTGACGCTCAAGTAAGTAAAAAGTGATATAAGTACCCGATTGTGTGTATATATATCTGAATATGTCCCTACCTGGTAGTAAGTTATGTATATATACTTTACCGTTTAGGCCCTCACCCGATTGAGCTTATCATCTCTATTTTAGAAATGTGGCCCTACTTTGGGAAAGTTTACAAACTACAATAAATATCATATTGTAACATTGTATTGAGGTGTTATCGTTCTGAACAGACTGAGATGATGTTGACTAATCTGATATGATATCTCCTTGTATATGGTGGTTGTAATAATGAACTAGGATGATCCCAACCCTATAAAGTACAAATCTCATGCAAACTTTTTTTAAAATTGTTCATGTTTCTCGATATATTAAGAGTGAATTAAATTATGAGGTACTTTTTTAATAAGTCGCTATATTTTTTGGATATATTGAAAATAAAATAAAAAAATATTCATTATATATTAGTCTTCTCCGAATATTGAGCTCTTGTTATCACCGCTATTATGATCCAATAACTCGTACTTTTTGCAAGATATAATCATTTCAATATCTGAATTTGTCTAATAGTAATATAACAAGAAGTTTGTTACGTAGAAAAGATCACAATTTCTATAAAAGAACAAAACATACCAAACTTGATTATTTTATAATAAATAAAAACTCAAGAATTTTAATTTTACATAATTATAATTATAGAATGCGTATTTCAAACTATCGATTTGTCATTATTTTATAATGGTCATTCTGCTGGAAAACATTCGACCATATTGTAATTTACATACTCTGAACGTGTTTGATACTATTTTTTTTTTTAGAATGTGTAACTCAAATTTATGCAAATGATGTTTATTTAATATAATTATTAAATTTACATTCAAGAATGTATTTCACCATTGTTTTGGAGCACCAGTAACCCAATTATTTATATTCCGTAAGGCGAAATTTATATAGCATTTCCAAAATATATGGAGAATTACAAAATTATATTTTTCTCTATTACATAGGCTTTTGGAGTGCATAGAGAAATGTATGGGGTGCGGGACAGAAATGTAAATTTGAGTCATTTGTGGAAGAGTTCATATAACCGTAGGTGGGAAATCACATGCTTTTTATTTCTTAAAGGATTGATTTTAGTCTTTTTCATCTTTCTGAAGTAACCGCTAAATATTAAATGTTTTTTTAATAGAAAAAACCTATATTGAATGGAAGTATTAAATGTATCCCATGAAAATGCTTAGTTCAGGAATTAAAGTAGTTTACTACATTAAATATTTAGCAAAAATATTGTTCAATTACTTAAACATAAGAAAACGGGATTTGTAGATACGACTTTTTGTTGTGTAATTTCATTTATTTTATAGATTAAAAGATATTTTAAAGTTATTATTATTATTTTATTAAGTAGTTAAATTTGCAATTTATAAAAAATTGAAACAAATAATGCTGTTAGGGTTTCTTGCCCATTAAGAGACAAAGGGGGATTTTTTTTTTTTGAAGTACTAAGAATTGAAATAGAGAAATAATAGTGTTATAAACTACTAGTGTCTATAAATGTGTATGTGCTATAATTTTGTTTGATTAATTGAAAAATTAGACAAACAAACAGAGGCTTAGGGAGTGCAAAGCACCAAAATGGACTCCATGATGAGCAAAATCAGAAAATAAACCTTATTACTTTGTTTTTTTTCTTCTCTTTTTCTAAATTCATTCTCGGAACACAAACTATACATGAATCATTTTAGACTATGTAAATGGTAAGTATCTATTTTACACCTCACAAGTTTGATAGTCAGCACATATAACCATCTCTGTCATTCTTCGGTTATCTCCTTTGGCGTGACTCCTTTGGCATACAAGAAATTGAACTGTACAAGATACAGTAACTTCCAGCACTCTTAGGCAACTGCTATGAGAGTTTGATATACATCTTATCAGCAATTTACAAATTAACAAGAGTTTTGCATTTACTATAAAAAAACTAGAATTCAAAAAATCATTTTGACACACAAAAGAATACTCTGTAAAATACAACATTCATATGGAATTAAAGAGAGAACATATTCACTGAGGGAGGATTTCTTTATTATAAGTGAGCAGAATAAATCTTTAACCATTTAAGTCATGTAGATGATACAAATTAAATGTAGCGTAAAAGGCCACATTTGTTAGTGGTTTAATCTTGACGATTTATGTTAGATCCAATATTTTTTTTCTCAAACAATAAAATACTATTTACTTTATATCCTCCCTATATTCGATTTAGTTTTCGGGACGGACAAGACTACACAGAGGATGTACCAGTGTCCACAGTCCACAAAAGCAACACTAGTATGGCAGGAAAAAGTTCTAAACATATATGCAAGTTGAAAAGCAAATCTACGTATATTTATACTCACCAGGATCGTCAAAATTTACTCTTTCTCCAGTAGAGAATAGGCAGTAGAAAATAGCAGCAAGAAAATAAAGGACCGATGTAAGCAACAGAAATCCTTGGAAGGAACCGACTAGCTCAACAAAAAACCCAGCTCCAACTGTTCCTATTATAGCAGCAAATGTTCCAGCAGTATTTGATATTCCTACAGCAAGAAACCAAGAGGTCTTCATTATAAGAAATCTAATTGTAAATCACACAGATTTTGCACATAATTCACCCTACTTTCTCCATATATATTAAAAGACCACTTCCTAGCATTAAAATTCCTTTGTTAAAAGTCAAAGTCCAATCTATCCAATACCAGGTCTTGCATCCATCCAAGCAACATGAAACTTTCATGAAGTGCATCTACAGTACAGCTTGGCCAATTATAGTTCAATAGATTAAATAAATAGCACAAGAAAATTTCTTCAGTAAATTCCTTTACTAGTTAAATAATACCTTTTACAATACATCACTTATAAAGATAACCCAATACAGGCTCCAAAAGATTTCAAATGTAATTACCGGTAAAAATGTGCTACTAATTTTATTGAAGTACCAAAACATATATTATACATTTACCACAAGATGAAAGCATACCATGCAAAACACCAGAGTACTGTGGTGCAATCTCCTGACAAAGGAAACAAACATTATATTAGAGAGAGAGGACTTCTAACAAAAAAAAGAAAAAGTTTTTACATGACATAAAATAGAAACCTGAAGGTTCACAAGAAAGCCAGAGTGACTGAAAGATTTCAGGCCAAAAGCTAAAGTAAGCCAAGCAGAACCAACTGAGGGGCTTTTTGCTGTCGCCAAGCCAATGAGGCAGAGTCCAGGACCAACAAAACCAATGGTCTGCAGTGAATGTGCACAAAAAGCATTACCATGTAAACTAGTACATAGTGAGAACAACAAAATTCAAACTAGGATATGATTAGAGAAAATTAAGATAACTACAATAAGAAGACAATCAAAGCTTTTTCCCACTAAATGGGGTCAACTACATTAATCAAATGACACCACTGGGCACCATCCAAAACAAAAAACTTAAAAATTAGATGATCATGAATTTCAAATACATTTGATAGGACCCAGCAATAAGAAAGAATAAAAAACTATGAGATTCAGATGAAAAACTGAAATAACAAAGGATAATTCCCCCTTTCTCTCTCCATTCATCAATCGACACCTGTCCTATATGTTCTGCCTCCAACAGCAAGGACAAAATGGTACTTAACTGCATACTTCTCAATGATCTTACGCTTTAAAAGATCCAAAGACAAAAAAACTAAAAATTGAAAGGTTGAAAAATAAGATATTGGAAGAAATTCAGATAGGGTCAGCCTGGAATGATTTATGCATAATGTCCAAATAATCATTCACTGTGATTATTCTGTTTCAATTCCTAAATGGCCACTTGGGTTGGCCTATCTCAAATTCTCCCGAAAATCCAGGAGCAATTTGTAATGAGTCATGACATTAATACAATAGCGAAATATAGTTTTTAACTAAATTAGAAATAGAAAGTTGTTACCGATAATTCACAATTCATCTGCAATCTACAAGAAGGCATAAATGTAAAGTCTATCCTTGTAGAAATGTAATATGTCCTATGTCTCTTCTCTCTTTATAATGTGCAATGCAACGTACCTGCATAATCTTCCGAGTCAAAGTGACACTCGTACCACTTTGTATCATCATATCCGACCACAAACCAGCTAGGTAATTCATGATAGCCATCACAGCCCATGGAACTGCACTAAACCATGCCGCATGCCTGAGATCCACACGGTATACCTACAATGTAAAACCATTTATACATGAGTGTTTGATTTCTAAATATTTTTACTACTCACGAAACTAAATAAGACAAAACTTACTGAGCTGAAGTATATGGGCATCCAGGAAAGAACAATAAAAAAACCCTGTGAATAGGAAAACGTATCAAAAGGGGAAAAAATAAGAATATGCATGAACAATAACAACAATGTTGCATGATGTGGGCTCCTGAGCGACATGATGTGGCTAGGCTGGGAACAGAAGGTTAGGATTGCCACATGGAAATTGCAACAAGATGTGTGATTCGAATTGCAACATGATAAATGACAATTTGCCATCAAACATGACAATTAGCAATTCCAATTAAGAGCACCAGTAACAACTAAACAAATGCTGGAGTAGGAAACATTACCCAACTGTGCATGGCATTTGCAATGATCAGAGACCATGTTGGCAGCTTTGAAAGCAAGCGCCTGAAAGGAGGGACCACTTTAACTTTTTTAGACTTAGATGTCTCCACTGGAAAAGACGTCTGCCTTCTATTCAATATATACTCCAGCTCATATTTTGATATTTGAGGACTCCGGTCAGGAGTGCTAGACGTTGCTGACAACCACACCAACACCCAAAGAAACCCCGACAGTCCAAAAATTACAAAGGGACCAAATATACCACCTTGCGACATGAGAATGGGAGAAAGTGTGAGCCCTATTGCACATCCAAGCTGAAACCCAGCCATTGAGATTCCGACAGCCCTTGATCGTTCTGTTTGTGGAAACCATCTTAAACAAAGAACCAAAACCAATCATTATAAATATTAAGCCTTTCCCAACAAGCTCATGTTAGACATCAAATATCAAGCCTTTCTCACTCCAGCAACTTCATAGTTCACACAATCACGACAAAGAGACAAGCAAAGCCCCTTTCATGTCATGACAAAAGATAAAAACTCGTAAGTCATAACATAACCATAGTATTAGAACATTATAACTACCACCTCAACGAAAATTGTGCAGCCCAAGGCATAAAACGAGCGCTGTATTTGGTTTCAGTTTCACAGTCCCGTACTCAAACTCATGTTTGGTGCGCTGAATTATGCAATTTACACTAATCTTTACTACAAACATGTCTTTTGAGGAAAAAAAAAACTGTCCAAACATTAATCACTTCACTTCAGACACAACATTGACCAAAATCAAGTTTGTAAAGAGTCACCTTACCGTGCAACCATGTTATTCATGGAAGGAAGAGCGACTCCTTCAGCAGCGCCAAGCATAGCACGAACGACTAGGAGAGCCAAGAGAGATGTCTGAGCAGCCCAAGGCGTAAGAAAAGTAGCAAGTGACCACAACGCCACTCCCCAAGCCATTACCACTTTGCCACCGTAGTTATCCACCAACATCCCTCCAACTATAGGAGAAGCAAGATACCCCCACAGAAAAGACGACTACATCACCACAAACCAACCCCACAATAAAATCAGAATAAAGTGTTACTCTGCAAACAAATCACACAAACTCAAAAAATGTCTATCGATTTTAATAGATTTTAATATAGTGGGTGGAATAATAAACCCCACAAACAACCAACTTCACTAAAATATAATCTAAGACATGACTCCGATATCTATGCCAAGGATTATTTACAGTCAGTTGAGAGTCTAAAGACTTGCATGTCCATAAAATTTATAACATCAAGAACCGAAAATAGAAATACATCAGAGTCAATTCTTCAAACAGTTGGTATGCAGAACCTGGACGATTCCGGCGAAGGCGCGGCTCCACCCGTTGGCAAGGGACAATGGCACGATGGCCACGGACATGACGACGCGATCGGCGTTGCAGAGGGCGAGGGCGAGGGCCAGCATGGACACCACTTTGACTCTCTCTGAAGTGATGAACTCTGCGAAACTCGGCTGTGGCTGTTGGCTCTCCTCGGAGCTCGAGCTGAAGTGAGCGTCGTTGGAGGAAACACGAAGACGGGGAAGGGAACG
>Ga0209589_1011977_pt1 | contig 11950 bp, 2 predicted proteins | sample CowpeawhiteBW_FD_187525 | JGI IMG/M metagenome (GOLD analysis project Ga0209589, IMG submission 187525) | Root nodule microbial communities of legume samples collected from California USA - Cow pea white BW (SPAdes) (version 2) | ecosystem: Host-associated > Plants > Roots > Nodule | place: USA...
AAAAAAAAAAAAAAAAAAAATATATAAATAAAAGAAAAAAAATATATATATATATATATATATATATATATATATATATATATATATAGATAAATAAGGTTACTTAATTGACTATGAATATTTTAATAATTTAATCGAAAAATGAGGACATGGCGGAGACCGATAGTATTGCGAGTATAGGTGTAACATCTCGGTAGGATATTACTTAAAATAAGTAATGAAATAACAATTTATATAATTAATACCTCATTTATTGTCCAACCAATTCCCAAAACGCGGGAAATTATGGCTTTAACCCTTAATAGCAAACTATTAATAGTCCAAGTGTCACAAAATTCATCTTTACAATTTAAAATCCAAATCCATGAAAATTGTATTCAAATTACATGGAAATTAAATAAAAGCAATTATAAAATCCCCTCATACTCTGAGTCCACTCTCCGCCACTATGCATCTCCTAGCTCACCTGAAACATCATCTGGTCCCGGATAATAAATTACCCGATCATCGCCACACACAAACAGATAGGGTGAGTTATCCACATAAACATAAATAACTATGAAATAATCTCCCAGCCATTCGTAATTATTTATTTGTTTACAAAAATACCCCCTTTCCCACACTCATAACCAATATGAGTTCATGCATGTACTTTAAATCTGGGATTTCATGTTCTTCCACGATCCTCCTCGCTCGTGGTCCAACCTACAAGCCTATCCCGCTTGTAGTCCTACTTCACGAACACTCACGTCCGTTCATCCGAACTCCTCGCTCGGACCCGGACACGTATACCTGCCTTTCCTACTATGAACTCCCTCGCTCATAGCATTCTCAAGTTGAGCATGAGATAAACTCTCTCGCTTACTCATCCCAACTAGAGTACCTCCGGTGAACTAATCTGTTCACATTTCGCATGCGGTCCACCCATCACGAACTCCTCGCTCGCGACTCAAACCAAGCATATCCTAAATTCTATGGACTTAGTCCTTCAAGCCCAAACACCACAAACACGAGCATATAATTCCTATACCCTAGGAAATAGCAACAAACCAGCTCAATAAAGCACACATAAACATAAAATTCCCAACATTCTTACTTAAGCCAGGGACCCTCACCCAAGCTAGTCCATCAGCCTCACTCAAGCTAACCTGCCTCGCTTGAGCGAGTGTGTAACAATGGCTGCACCACACCATCTTGCTTAGGCGAGCCCAGGCTCGCCTGAGCAAGTCATACATTCGCTCAAAACACACAAACCTCGCCTGAACAAGAATTCGACGCAAACTGCATCAGACCACAACAAGACCTCGCTTAGGCGAGCCACTCTCGCCTAAGCGAGAGTATCTGTCGCTCAAAAACCAAAACCCCTCGCCTGGACGAGAAGTCGCGCTTAACACGTACAAGTCTCATCACGACCTCGCTTAGGCGAGTCATTCTCGCCTAAGCGAGAGACCAAGTCGCTCAACCCTGACACTAATCGCCTGAGCGAATTGCGCAAGCCAAAAGCCAAGACGTGATTCTGCAACTTTCGCTTAAGTGAGATGGACTCCCTTGGGCGAAACTTGCAGAGTTTCATCTCTGTTCATGCACACAAATCACCAAAACCATGCCAATTTACAATGTACTCATTCTCATTCAATCTGTTTCATCAATCAAACCTTAAGCACAGACTTTAATCATGTTTGAATCCCCAAAACACAAAGTTTGGCCATAAACAACAACAACAATACCAAAACCCTCATCCAATTCATATAAAAACCCCAAAGAGCTTTATACACAACATCCAATCCACCAATTCTCAATCACAGTGCATATAATACCAATTCATACCACATAGAATCCAATTGAGAATAGAAAACTCGGAAACACATGCAAAATTCGTATAGACATAAATTCAGCACCCCTAACCTAGAATGAAATTGGGAAAAAGAAAGTTCCTTATTCACCAATACTTTGCTTCAGCCCTTCTTATATAAAAAAATATGAGGATTAATTCATGTTTATCAAGGTTTGAACCTGTGACCATACCAACGCCCATTCAATACCCAACCATCCAACCAACTCATCTTGAGTGATAGTTATCAAAATACTATGATTATACTCTCACTCACTAGGCATAAATATTTTATTAAAAAATAAGAATAATTAAAATAACACATAAAAGGCATACATAGGACTCAAACCCAAGTCTTTTCACATAAACCAAGTACTCTCAACCACTTAAGCTAATACTTTTCCACATCATACCAATTAACATTTAATGACATCAAAGTTCCCTACACCCGCATTTATTAATTAATCAATTATTTAATTAATTAATTTCCACGGGTCTTACAATAGGAACGGAGACGGGGCGAACATGTACATCCCTATACCCATCCCATACCCAATTGAAAAAGTCAAGAATTTTACATACCCATACCCAGTCAATGTGGAGATTCCCCGTCAAAACGAGGATGAGTTCAGGCAATACTCACAAGGACGAGTTTATTTTCCATCCTTATGTATATTTATTGAACACTTAGGTTGACTTGAAAAAAAAAAACCACTTTTACTTAACCCGTCAAACTCAGGTTGGCCTAGGTTTAGATTATTTCGACTCAACTTGATCCTTATTGACTTGACCAAACCTGGTCTCAACCCAATTAGGCTTGAAGTTGGCTCATGTGGATTTAGTCTGAAGTGGACTTATGTCAGCCATAAGTAGACCTTAGATGACTCAACCATACCTACCTAAATCTAGGATTATTCAGCTTGACATGGATTTGAGCCTCCTCAACTTAACTTTGATATGACTCAACATTGCTTGACTTACTTCAATTCAACCTAGGTCCCATCGACTTTGGCTTTACTCAACTCAACTTGACTCTAGTCTGCCCCAATTTGGCTTGTCATGGGCTCACCTTAGGACAAACTAACCTAGGCCTAACTCGAAAACTTGCCATGGTTTTACTCCAGCCTAACTTAACTCAAGACCGACCTTACCAAGACTCACTTACATTTATCTAGCCCAGTTTAATTTAGGCTCACTCTAATCTATGTTGGGTCCGACTAAATCCAACTTAACATAAATTGGATATGACTTAACCTAACATAACTTGGGTCTAGCCTAGTCTAGCTTGACTTTAGCATGACCAATTCAACTTGTGTTAGGTTTAGCCTGACCAAATCTTTCTTTATTTGGTTCAACTGAACTCGATCGTAGATGAATTTTGCCCAGCTTGATTTGTCCTTATCTCACTTAGGAATGATAACACCTAATATTTTATAACTTGAACTTACTAAGCCTTGACTTGAATTTTAATTTTCAAAATTCAAAAAGTTTTCAATTCTATCTACAATCTAATTATCATAATTGAACTTAAAATTTTGAAATTTATTCATTAAAATAAAATTAAAGTAAATATAGCTATATAATTATGAACTTAATTTAAAGACTTATATATTTAGTGTGTTCTTAATATGCCAGATTTTGGTGAGTGTTTATCTTGAAATTGGTTGATCAACTTAGGTCGATCTTAGAAGATACATATTCAATTTTCAGTAAACTTGTCTCAATTTCTAAAAATCAAAAAAGTATTAAAGGAGTCCAAATTCAGAAAATGATTAATATACCCAAGTTGACGTTATTTTGATATAGAATCCAATCAATTTGAAACGATAAAAAAATGATGTTTACAAAGAAAATTAAACATGTCAAAAAAAACTCGAATTATTACTAAAAAATAAAAACGAGCTTAAAAACGTAAAATCAAACATTTAAAAAATACAATAAGTATAAAAAAATAAAACTACAAAATGAGTACAAAATATGTAGTAAGTTGTTTTTTTTTTTCAAAATTTTCTAGTATATATATATATATATATGTAGATTTTAAGTATAGTTGTTAACTTGGCCCATGGTCTATGGGCTAACCCTAGCCCACCTTTGAATAAGTTTCTTTTTAGGGGGTCCTCAATTGCGGGGCAAAAAAAAGTATAAACCCTCGTAACCCCTCTCAAATGGGTTAAGGCTAGAGCTAAGATGGGTTTGACTCTATTACAAGATTTTAATTAACTTTTAAAAATAATACCTTCAGTTTAGATCATATTGAGTTTGGTTGTCTCGGACCGAAGGCTAAGATGGCCCCGCCTAGACCGAGGTCGAGACGAACCGTTTTGGACGAAAAATTGAGACGAACTCTCTCAAATTGAGGATTGAGAATGGTTGACTTAAACCAAAGGTCAAGATAGATTGAACTATGCTGAAGGTCGAGAACGATTGACTTAGATCGAAGATTAGGACAGGGTAGATAGAATTGAAGGTCTATACCAGTCGGCTTGGGCCGAAAGTCAAGACCGGCCAGCTTAGGTCGAAGGTCAAGACTGGTAGGCTCGAGCATAAGGACAAGATTGGTCAGTCTAGGTCGAAGGTCGATCCTGACTGGTTTGGCTGAAGGTCAAGATATGCCTATTCATATCAAAAATCGAGAAGAGTCGACGTAAACTGAAAGTCTAATAATTTATTTAATAAATGAATATTTTCTTATGTTTTAAAAGTACGTTCATAAGTTGTTTTTAACCCACAAGATTTTTATGGACATTTTGATCGAGTAAACTTTTTCAATAGAGTTTTTTTATCCTGTGAACTTTTTTGTCCTAACCCACTACAAGACCAAACATTGTGGAGTGGACAAATTGAGTGCTCTAATTTTAAGTACGTTGTTAAATACACATTATGACTTAAACGCTGAAGCTGCAAACGTGGAGTTATTTATGAAACATGAGAAAGAAGAACATGAAAACTACATTTCTACACACATCGATCGTTTGATAAGGTAAATAAATTAATTTAAAGTAGGAGCGTGTTTGGAATCGGAGTCAAAGTCTTTATTTGCGGGGCAATTTTTTCCATGATGGAAGAAGACAGTTCTGAAGTATAGCGTCTTGAGCAAGGAAATGATTAGTATAAATACATCCTCCCTTTTCACCAAAACCCAAACCTAACTCATTACTTTACCTTTTCATAAGGCAAAGATGAGTCTTCTCTCAGCCTTATTCTGCTGCTTCTACTCCAAGAAAGAAAATAGCTCTACGGTGGCAGTGAAAGCAGGTTCTTTATCTCTCAAACCCAAACAAGATTCTCAGAAATCTTCACCTCCCATTGTCGTTTCTCATTTCCCAGTTAACTCTCCACACTCACTCTTGTAGCTTCGTTTCAACCATCTCTCACAACTTGTGCTTTTTGCTTATTCAAGATCAAAGTTCTATATTCACAACATACCGTTCCTTGTAATTTTTCTTCTTACCCATATGCAACTTCAATTCCAGTTCTCTTTTTTTTTTTACATAATTTTAATTTATGATTTATAATTATGTGTAGTTTAATTTAACTTTTTATTAAAAATTTGATTAATAAATTTATAATACTGAGTGTAAAATTTATTTTAAAAATAATAATTTTAAAATTAAATTATATTTAAAATTTATTTCTTAATTTAATATATCTAACTAAAATTGTTATTTGTCAATCATACTGAACCACCCTTAATATCCATTTTTTCAATAAGTTCAATTAGAAAAACTAGGATGTTAATTTGATCCAGAAATATTATCTTTAATACTGTTAATAAAGATTTGAAACATAATGCATTTTTCTCGGTCTCACTTTGTCAAGTTAAAGCAACAAAGTACCGATGTTTTGAATTAGAAATTCGGTAAAGTTAGACCTAATTAAAAAATAAACGAGCAAGATTGGGTAAAAAGAAATTTAATAAATAAATTACGTAAAGTTGCAGATTTTATATAATATAAACCCAACCTATTGTGGTTCACTCTCTTAGTTGATTTCAGTGAGATAATAATAAGGAAAGAAGTTCCTTATGAAATAAAAATTTAATATATATTATTCATAAATTAATAACAATTGTATAATATAATTAATATTTATAAATAATATAATTTATTAATTAATATTAATCTATTATAATAATAAAAAATAACAATTTTATATAATAAAATTATATAAAATACAATCGTAAATATATATTTAACAAGGTATCTAACTGGTAGTCTAGGTAAATAAGAAATTCATAAATTTTTTATTTTATTATGCTGTTAATATATATCCAGAAGTTGCAAGCAAAAGAAAAATATTTACATAAATTCTTCTCTACTAAAAAACATGTGAGGATACATAAAAAAAATAGTAATCAACGTCACAGGTGACGTAGTGTAAGAATATTTAACTAAAATACTTCACGATCATAAATCTTAATCATAAATCTTATAAATTTAATATGCAATCATTGCTTCTTAAATCATATTTTGAAGTAAGGGCTTCACAATGATGGAAAAACTGGTAGCATATAAGTGTGCCATTTTTAACTACTCTTAATATTTATATAATTTTTAAGCCGTGGTTTGATCTATTTACTGGTTATATTTTCTGTTTTAAGTCTGATTCTGACCTACTTCAAAACTTAATATAACTTCAAAGTTTGTTAAGTAATTGTTTTATAGAAAAATGTATAAAAATGACGCAATAAATTTACCTAATCTATCAAAACTAAAAGATCAATAAATTTTGTTTGTTAGATAAATCATCATTTATTTTTTAACGACCAATAAGAAAGGAAATAGAAAATTGTAAGTGTTTAATTCATTTTACCTTTTTTTTTCTTTAAAATGAAAAAAATTGATTTAAAAATAACCGAGTTTTATTCTTATTGATAAGTTGAATGTGTTTGACGAAAAAAAATTACAAAATTAAATGTAAGACTAAACGAAAATGCTATAAATCTGAAATGTGAGAACAAAATTAAATGCTATAAATTCAAAATACGAGGAAAATGAATTAAATTCTAAATTTATTGTTCACTTTTTTATGCATTTATCAATCAATGATAAAAGAAAATTATGATAGACTTTACTCTAAAGATATTTATGTTGAGTTGATGAATATTGGACTTCATTTATAGGTTTAAATATTTTTTTTATTCATATTATCGTCGTATTTGTTTAATGTGATATTTATTTAGTTTTTAAAGTTTATATTGTGTAAATTTTGTTGAATTTGATTCTTTTTGAGAGTAAAGATTAACATCAGAGTGAAATATAAAAATAAAATACAGAGATTGAGAATTGAGAAGAGAAAAAGGTACCTTTGCAGCAGAGAATGCAAAAACCTACGACATAGAGTACTGAATTAGATAATCAATTCCTATAATAATTCTTCCATTTTTCTTTCTTTCATAAAATAACGTTCTATCTAAAAAAATTCAAAACAAAAATCTCATTCTCAATTTATTAAATTACTATTAACAATTTCAATGTTATACTAACATTAACCGTAAGGCCCAATTGTTTTTGCCCTTTTTATTTTAATGGCTACCCAATCTTATGTGTCTAAGGGGTTGGTCCAATTCGATTTCTGACCTAATGTGTCTCAAATCCTAATTTGTGCTCATTTTTCGTAAAAACAGATCCCTCACATCCCTTGAGATGTTGCTGCCACCTCTGCTAGGGTTCCAAAGTGTACCCAGTTTCACGTTCAGCTTGACCCCGTTTTGGCTCACATAAGTATTCCCAACCCACACTTTTCGATCTTTGGTCCTGTTTCCGTGAGTAGTGTTAGAGCTCTGGTATTAAATGCCCTCTGTTCATTTTTCCAGCTCCGTAATCTTCTCCTAGAGCTGTGGTGTTCCGTTGTTCGGTGTCGAGGCCTTAAAACTAGCTCATTCTAGGTAACGGAAGCTAGGGATCTTCGTTAAAGTATGTTTCTTGCATGTTTTGCCACTGTTTTATGCTTTGTACGAGTGTGGTGCCATTGCGAAATATTAAATGCATGCATGCTGCTGTTTGGGGAATGGTTGGATGGCTGTGCAAGGCGAATAGTGGCGAGACCCGACGTTCTCACCCAGGCGACCCGGCCTCACCCAGGCGAGACTTGCAGAGACAGACCCAAACTCGCGCTCGAACTCTCGCTCAGGCGAAGAACTTTCGTTTGAGCGAGACACCATCTCGCTCAGGCGAGAGAGGCTCGCCTAAGCGAGAACGCGTGGGGGTTTGAGGTTTGTTGTTGTATATGTAGCTCAGGCGAGGAAGCCCTTTTTGGGCGAGGGACATGCTCGCCCAGGCGAGTAGCGGCTCGCTTAAGCGAGAATCCGCAAGTCTCACAAGGTTTCCCTGATGACAGTCTCGCCTAAGCGAGACCCCGTGGCTTAAGCGAGACTGGCACGATACTTCTCTCTGTACAGTTGCACCTTTCATGGTTTTGGGTCCTTAATTGTATATTTGGCTTGTTATGTTTTACCTTGGGTATGAACTGTATGAATTGGGTGACCTTGTATGAATAAGATGGAATCATGATTCATGAGTTTTAAATATGAGGTGAGCATGATGTTTATATGAGGTGATTCATGGAATTAAAATGATGGGTTTGGTATGGGTTTGACATGAGACATGAGGGAATGTGGATCCATGAATGTGGCATGGTGCTGATAGGAAATACACTCATACTACGTGATTTGTGAAGGATGAGTGGAATGGATTCAATAGGAAATACGAGTGAGGATGGATTGTGAAGGTTGACATGATATATATATATATATATATATATATATATATATATATATATATATATATACACACACCCGTGCATGTTAAATAATACTAGTTTGATTTTGATTGGTCCGTGTCAGTGTGTAATTCCTTGAAGCCTCTAGGTGAGACTTTTAGGGTCACACTTTAGTAGTCGGGATGTAATTCCATGGCCCCTGTTAGTGGGTGTTCATGGTGGTGTCCCATCTATATGGTCTAGTAAGGATTCAAGGTAAGGTTGCATCCTGACGCTCTAAGGAGTCAGTTAGTCTCACTAAGAGCGAACTGATTCCTGTGGTGAGAGTAGCAGGAGGCCTGAAACTCATTAAGGGCTAACCTTGTGCGTGAGGGAATTGATTCATTGTAACACTTGTAACACATAGCTTGGGAGTGAGCAGCTCGGGGGTGAGCAGAGGTATCCACCACAAGTGCAAGCATCCGCTGAATCTGACCAGACTATATGTATCCGGATGAGTTGAGTCAAAGTCTAGTGTATTGTTTGAGAAGTCATAACATGTTTGGATGACATATGAAATGCTTGGTTTGTGTAATGGTATGTTACTATTTGATGAACTGTTTTACTCTAACTTACCCTATTTGTTTTGTCTGGTTGTCTTATTTGTGGCTCTTCTCTTTCGCGATGATCATCAATTTATTGATGGGAGCAGATGCGAGAGGTCCTCGCGGTCAACAAGGGACTAAGACTAAGTATTTGGGTTCTCTAATTAATCATCCAGGTTTTCAGGGGTTTCATGTTGGGCACATATGCTTGTGAATATAAAACTCAGATATAAGTACCACTATCCTTAAACAATGTATAAAAACACACATGACATGGGTCACGATGTCCCCACATTTTTAAACACTTTAGTCCATCCTTTTTTTTAAATGATGAAAAAAAAGTGGAAAGTTGGAAAGCAACACGTAGAGGGAAACCCTTGAGGGAGACTACATTCTTACAATTATTTCCAGACTTTGAAACTCATTCAGTGTAAGCAGTTTCTACAATGCAGAAGATGATGCAATTCAATCCAACAACAGATTATAGTTCACTATAACTGCTAATGATCTAAGCATTTTGGTGACACACCATCTTATCCACTCTGCCATAACTTTATCAGTAAGACTTAGGTTACATTTATAGCTACATAAAAAGAAGCCGCTCTTGCTGGACTGAACACGTATTGCTAGAGTGCAACAGTTCAATTAGCTTATTAAAATTCTCGTCCCATGTGTTGCCTTGTTACGTGAGACCACAACTTATGACAACAAACTATTTAATAGTCAACATGAAGGGGCAGGGGCAAAGGCAGAGCAAGGGCAAGGCTTTTTGTTTTCTTACAGCTACATAATACATGTTTAACCTTTTTACAGTTTTTCCAGGTCACAGGAGTTCAAGAAGAATAAAGAAGTAGCACCTTTCAGCTTCCCTAATATATTGGACTTCTCCTTTCATTACCTTTAGAATCTTCCTGCTCATGCTCAACACTAAACCTTTTTAACTCACTCACCATAGTTTTGTTTCCTAATTTCGCTACCCATTTTATTACTTCTAATTAAAACACAGAAACCAGTGCAAGAATAAGCCAAAACAAAATTCTTTAACACATTTGCAAAAAAGCATTTCAAATATTTACCTCTTACAAGTGCCTCAAGCTTGGAGCTACTGTGTTGGTCTTGGGAGAAACCAAGCTTGGGTTTCCAAAGTTCGTGTTGCAACTGGATCGGGTCTTGACAATTGATGATTTTGAATCCCAGGGATTCAACCTACAGAATTGAAATTAGGGATAATGTCCCTTCTCGGCATAATGTCCAAAAACGAAGCAGAGAGAAAGGTAAAACACACGGAATCAACATGGAATCAACTTTAAAACGCAATAACATGGAATCACCTAGGTTCAATCACGATAGATAACTTGTTCTTCGATTTAGTTCCAACTTCAACGATGACTTCAGATACGCGAGAAATTTTGAGGCAAACAAAAAATCTTTGAGGGCGCGCGAAAAATCTTGGACTCAGAGCACACTGGTTAGGGTTGCGCGAGAAGGTTTTCGTGTTTAGTGATGAAGATTCTCGATAAAGACTGGCGACTTCAGCCTACGCCATTAATCTGCAGCTCGAACCACACCATCCACGATCTACGCGATCTTTAGTTTAGGGCACGCGAAAATGTTGGGAAAAACTGTCTATAGAGATGTTTAGGGTTACGAGAGTTTAGTAAAGAAGTCATTTCTGTGCAGTTAAAAAAATATTTTAATGATATTTTGCTTTTTAAAATTTTATTTATGAGGATCAATAGGTAATATTAGTAGGTAAGAAATAAAATGTTTACTTGCTTACGTAAATACGATTACATACGGATAAAATCCTTCAAAACCTTTTCCCGCTTAAGTGTGCTAAATTTATATACGGACGTTACTTTCAGATCCTAGGCGCCAAAATAATACATGGATACAAACGGAAAAATCCGTATGTAAGTAAATAATTACCTACTGAAATATATCGGTAAGTAAATCGGTAGGTAAGTGACAAATTACATACGGATTATAATCCGTATGTAATTATCAGTAGATAACTAACGAATTTCTTGTAGTGTGCTTAGCCATTTGGGCTGGATTTTCTATTCTGGACTTTCTTTTAGGACTACGACTCATGTATTGGTTGTCCTTTAAACTTTCATTTTATTTCTGTTATATTTCCGTACCTGGTTTAGTATGACATCATTGTATACCTTGATTTATTGTAAGGTATTATGTAGAAACTCTAAGACTGTGCTACTATACTTTTTGGTGTGACGCTTCTTTTAATTATAATTATTAATTAAATGAGGTGTTACATTAACAAATTAGCAAATATATTATTATTAATTTAAAATATAATAAATTTATAATTGAGACGAAAAAAATTAATTTTATGAATTTTAGTTACCGCAAAATCAATATCTAAATGTAGATAATAGAGACAAAAAAAATTAAGTTTTTAATAATACGATAATTAAAAACTAAAAAGTTAGTTTTTAATTGTATTATTTTTGTTGACTAAAATTTATTTTCTAAAATAAATTAAAAATTGACTAAAAAACAATTTCTAATTACATCTTGAAAAGACACTAAAAATATTATTTTTAAATAAACAAATATTTTTTAATAATAACTAATTACTAAAAATATTGCATCTAGTGATACTTTTAATTTAATCACTAGAATGATTAATTATTATTAATTTTATATTTAATTAATTTCTTTCCTCGTAACATTTTATTAAAATCTACTATATAAATTTATTTATCTACGATAACTTTTTCAAAAAATCTTGCTATTACTGTAGAATATATATATATATATATATATATATATATATATATAAATATAT
>Ga0209589_1011979_pt1 | contig 11949 bp, 3 predicted proteins | sample CowpeawhiteBW_FD_187525 | JGI IMG/M metagenome (GOLD analysis project Ga0209589, IMG submission 187525) | Root nodule microbial communities of legume samples collected from California USA - Cow pea white BW (SPAdes) (version 2) | ecosystem: Host-associated > Plants > Roots > Nodule | place: USA...
ACAATATTAGACATGCTCATAATATATTCCCTGATATTTCCTTTGCCTTGATATTTCATGGAGATCAAGTTCTGAAGAAGAGTACTTGCCTCCGCCTTATCGCTTTTTGCAAAGCGCTTCTCAATCTCAGCAAGGAATTCTTTGGCAGTTGTAACATCTTCAGAAACAGTGCCCCTAAACACCTCTGGGATGCCGTGCCTAATGATCATTATGCTCATGCGGTTTGAACGATCCCACTTCTCATGATCCCTCCTTTGTTCAGGAGTACTCTCCACCGTAGGAGTAGGGGGTTCCTTAGTCCTTAACGCAAGATCCAGATCCATGCAGCCAAGAATAATTTCAATATTCTCCTTCTAGTCCTTAAAATTTGTTCCATTGAGGATCGGAACAGAATTCACATTGGCAGATATAGAAGCAACTAAAGCTATATATATATATAACAAGAGGAATAACTTATTATGCTCACATAATAAATAAATCATTATAAAAATATTCAAATAATGGTTTAACCCATCCCAAAACACCCAATGCACCATTAATATCAAGTCTTTAGGCAATAATATCAACTGCTAGAGGTATCTGGTTGTAATGATCAAACATTGATAATAAAGCACGTCTAACAACAAACTAATCTTTGGATTAATTTATCATCGACAAAGCAAATCCTTATAATTATCACATGTTTATCATCACAAGTGTGTATGCAATCTGGCCAAATATTAATATTCCTTTGGGCCGATCAATACTCGCATGAACGTACATAAACACCAACATTTAACATTTTTTCACGAACTATCTACTCAAGAGATGTCACTTTGGTGACTTCTTGATTCAATTAATTCATTTAAAATATTAAACAAAACCAAAATTTGATTATATATTTATTCCAAAACCAAATATATTTATTTTATATATTAAACAACCAAAAAATATATAAAATAAATAAAATTATTTATATTCTAAAATATAAATCCTTATGTTCAAATGTCTTGAACCCAAAATTCAAAACTAATTAAAATAATTTACTTCAATTAGGGTTTTAAGAAACTCTAGGATTCTCAATTTGGGGTTTTTCTCCCAAAAACAAAATTGGGATTAAGGGTTTCATAATTAGGGATTTTGGGTTCTAAATAGAGATTAATTAAATTAACCAAAGACAAACATGAATCAAGTATGAGTGGCTTTGATACCACATTTAAGCATAAAACGCAGAATATGATCCTATTATTGATTCTGACAATCAATCATAAACAATATCCCATACTGATAATCATGCTGTAAAAAGTAAACTGAAGCTTACCTGAATTGGCCATAACGATAATATTAGATAGCACTAATGATACAATGATCTTCCTCCTTAAAGCACCTTTATTTTCCTTTGGTTTTCTCTCTTGACGGGGATAGGGAGAAAGGAACAGAAAAAGTACGTTATGACTTTGTGTGTGCTCTCAGAAGGGGACCACGACCATTTATAAACTGAATTACTTAAGTTTTAGTATTTCTAATTTGGCCCCTCATCAAATTAGAAATTACTAACTGGTCTCTACACAATATTTATTTTCATGACATATGCCTTGAGCCAAATCTTTAATTTAGTCAGATCACTTCATTATTTGACTTTATAAATAATGGCCCTAACACATTTAATTATGTCTCATATATATGCATGACCCAAAATTACTAACACTAATGATAATCAATTATATTAGAAGATAGTCAATTAACATGTTCTTGAAGACTTTTTTTAAAAGAATTAAAAAAAGAAAAATTAAGTTCAATTCAAATACAAATGATAAGTACGATGGTGAGTCATACAAGTCTATCATGCACGACTCACATTCAATCACACATGAAAACAATGCCATATATACAACTCATTTGAATTGGTCTATAATAATAATAAAAAAAAACAACAGCACAAAAGAGTACTCAAACAATGTGTGCCTTGATCGAACGTAATCTCTATTTTCTTAGATTGTAGTTTTTCATATATAATTAGATTATCTTAAACTCAGTTTATGCTGAAAATTGTGTATAAAGCTAAAAAAATCTTTTGTGAGATCTTTCAATTAAGAGAAGGCGCAATAATAATATGATCTTATCAAAATCCAATTATTTTTAATATATTTTTCCAGTAGAAAAAAAATTAAATGATTAAGACAACTAACAGAACTTTTTAAAGCTTATTTATGGAGGTACTCAAAAACCAAGAATTTTGTCAAATCTACATTCTAAAGAAAAAAAAAATCTTAAATATAATACTGTGAGAAGAAAAATAAACCTAATGCTTTATACTCAAGTACACTAGGATTGAAATTTATTAGGTCGATTGCATAGTTTTGGTATTAAAGAATCCATCAAGACTCACTTCTTTTAATTTCCATAAAATTTTGTATATAACTTTGATGTAATAATTTCAAATGACTTTTCACATGTTTAAGATGATTTTTTATGATTATGTGTTGCTAATGGTTAGTCAGATTTAGTTTTACTTTGAGATTTAATTATTATGATTGTTGTGAAAAAAAAAAAGGCAATTTATGTCACTAATTTAATATCTAACCAAGAAACACTTAACACGAAAAAAGTAGGGTGATATTTTTGTAACTAAAAACAACTTCTTGTGAGTTTTCATGTAATACAATGTAAATTTTGAAAGGATGTTCTTCTTTCATCATAAGTTTCATTATAATTTATATGCGCGCTTTCTCCTTCTTCACTACTTCCTTACGATTTTGACATTTTTTTTGTATTAGTGATCCAAAGGATGTTCTTCTTTCGTCTTTGTGAGAGACTTTGCATCACTAGAAAAAAAGGGTCAACAATTAACAATTCAAGACTATGGAGAGCACAATGTTGAATGTTGTTCCTCAACTTCCATAAATAAGATAGATTCAGATGTGCCTATGCTTAGAGGTAGTAGTTTGGCACTCCAATAGACTTTTGCCTAGGATTCACAGTAGAATTAGTTTTTGGAAAAATTATACTCTTAACTCAACACAAACCAAGTTCAACAAAGCAATAACAACTTCAAAATACCCTCACCCCATTCTTAAACGCCTTACCAATTTGCATCGTGGCAAAAGGTAGCTTGTTCCCAATGTAATAAATCAAATCCTCAAAGTTCACGAAGATGCCCTATGTAGTCTCAAGTCTCACGAACCTAAGGCTCAACCCAAAAGGGCCAATGGAAGCTTGAATCATCAAATTGAAAAGGTAAAGGTAAAAGAGCGCAACGCAACCAGGAGGACCATAGTTGAAAAGGATGGCAATGCCGCGATAGATTTTGAACGACAAGACGTAGAATAGGTGTCGCTTTAGGGTGTTTACGATAACCTACTTGAACGCCTCACGAGTGTCGAAACCGTCAATGAGGGAGCGTTCGATGAACGTTTTCTCGAGCTTGAGTGCATTTAGGGTTTTGATTGTGGTGTCGATTTCTAACTTCGAGACGCATGCAGCCTTTAGAGAACGAATTATGTTGTCCTGTGTCTCGATGACTATGTGATTGTCGGTAAGGAATTTAGAGAGGGAGTCATTGGTGGCAGTCATGGTAGAAGATGGTAGAGAAAACTCGAATGTGAACATGAGTGGAATTATGAGTTCAAATAAAAAAAAAGCATTATGCTGTAAATGAAAGTGAAATTGGGGTGTGAAGGAGGAAGTGCAAGATTAAACGCATTGTACCAGTTACTAGGTCAAACCAATATATAGTATATGTTTTTAAAATTAAAATATATATATATATATATATATATATATATATATATATATATATATAAAACTATTTTTTATATTTATTTTTTCTTTAACTAGGATAGAAAATGTTACATTATTTACAATTATGCCACTACGCCACTTTCTATACCTGATGGATTATAACCAGTATAAAAAGTCACTATAAAAAGTGCTTTTTGCGCTAGTGCACATGGATATTTTTAACCAATTGTATTGTGGTTTAGTGTTTTTTGTTAAGGTTAATAGTTTAAACCTCCATTTTTGTTTTTTCCATCGATATTGTGATTGATTTTTTGGATCTCAATCATGAGAATGTATGAATGTTTACATTGGATTATTTTTGTTCATCCTTGATATTGTATTTGTGTTATTGTAATACGTTTGGGTGATCTTGCCTGTTTTTCTTGTATTATATTTATTTACCTTAAGTATTCTTCATTCACACATTGGGCCATTCTCATTTGATATTTAGTGTAAATGATTAAACATTAATAATTTATATTAAATCTTGAATTATCTTATTGGACGGTTTGAAAAAATAATTTTTCATAATTTATTAATATATACAAATTATATAGTTATATTTAAGTTTGATAAAATTGTGGTTCAAACCCTTTGTTATCAAGCGCACACTTGATTGCAGTGTTTTGTGACCACTTGCATTTCGTATGCTTCAAGAATGAATGTGAAATAGTGCTAAAATTTTAATAAATTTAAGATAATAAATCTTTCTTGTACATGTTACTAGATTATGAAAAATATTTTTCCTAATGGGTAGGGTCTAACCTTTAATTAAAATAGTAAGAACTTTATGTTACATGTGGTGTTGGTGATGGAGTTTTTAACGTCCTTAGTTATAGAGAGGATTAGGATGAATGCATGTTGCCTTAGTGCATAGTATAAATAGGTATTGTTGAATTCTTACAATTTGCTCACCAAAACGAAAAACCTATCAACGAAACATATTATTGTCCTTGTTTTTGTTGTCTCAATCATATTTGTTAGGATTTGTGGGTACATGATTTACTTGTTCTTTTTTGGTATAGTGAAGAGAATTTGACACAACGAAACATTAGACATTCCTACTCTTTTGAAACATCAAATTTCTTTAGAAAATGATGAACAATCATTTAGAAGGGTTGATATGTGATAATGGTAAAGAAAATTCAAATAGTTCATGTGTATAATTCTTTGAAGTTTGATTTAGAACAACAATTGTACCCAAGATGCAATATTTAGTCAATTGTAAGAAAATTAAAGTTGTTTAATTTAATAGCAAGAAATAGATTGACTCATAGAAGTTTTATTGAATTGTTGCAATTATTGAAGAATATGGATATGCTTCCAAAATATCACATGTTACCTAATTAATAACTATAAGGTGGAGAAGATATTATGTCCCATGCTTTGGAACATAAAGATACATGCATGACCTAACTTAATATTGTACATAAACAAATTTATTGCATCAAGGGTTGTTCAATATGTGAGTTATAACGATTAAAAAAATTGATTAAAGCAGTGGATGAAGAAGAAACACAAAGTTCCCTGCTAAGGTGTTATAGTACTTTCTAAAACTACTAATGTTTAAATTATTGTTAGTCACTTGATTTGTTGAAGATAAATTTATTTTTATATATGTGTAATCTTTGATAGGTATAAGAAGTCTTTGTTTAAGTTTATGAATAAAAAAAAAATCATTAAAAGTAATTAAACAAACTTTTAACCAACATAAAAAAGAGAGAGTAAATAGCCAGTTTAGTATAATAAATATTAGTATATTATTTTTAGTATATTATAGTCTTAATATATATAACAATTTAATTTTAATAGTAATTCAAAACATGTTTGGTAGTTGGTAGTTATTATATATAGTTGAAGTAATTTTGGTCTATAACTTTTTTATAATATATATATATATATATACATATATATATATATATATATATATATATTTTATAATATATATATATATATATACATATATATATATATATATATATATATAACATTGTAAATTTTTGTACCAAAATGTACATTCAATGTATAATTTGTTATGGATATAAGAAACAAATCATTTATTTATTGAGTAAAAATCATTACAGTGTTTGAAAATTTTTATAATTCATAGTGATTTATTTTCGTATATAAATTATAGTTTGTTAGCAATTTAATTTAACTATCTAAATTTTTTGTGTTGTTTAAGTAAATTATATATATATATATATATATATATATATATATATATATATATATATATATATTTCTGTTTTTCTTATGAATTTGTTTTAAATTCACAACTCATATTTTCTATACAATAATTTTTGGAAAATATGTTTATAATTTTATGTTATATTAATGCTAAATTTGAGAAGATATTATTGTGACAAATTTGAGAAATCAGCTTTGTACTAAATCTATGAAAATAATTATAGTATACGGCATGTACGGACACAGTCCAGCTCAGTTATAATAAACCTCTCTCTCATGTGAAGTCTCTCAACCACACCATTTAAGAACAGGAAATGAGTAGTGGATAAAGCAAAGGACACTGTTAAGCACACAATTCATCATTACTTTACGACATCATTGATTTCATTGTAATTGTTGTCAGAAAGACATGTGTCAAGAAATAAGGTAGGTTATGTATAAGATATTCTAGTTCCGTCTTAAATATGAACACGACACACAAGTTAAATGTGATTTGTAAAAAAAAAAAAAATGTTATTGGCTTTTTCATCTTTCTCTTTACCCGAGCTAACCTTAAAATAAAGAATGTTATTATGAAACATGAGTTTTCATTCATAGATAAAAAGAAACAAATTATTAAACTCATATGCTTTTATATGTTGTAAATAAATTTTAAATTTTAATTATTGTTCTCTCAGTAAACCTAATATATTTGCTTATAATAATGTATTTAAATTTACAGTTAAATAAAATTATTTCAGAGATGGAATTGGAAGTGTATATAGACTTCTGAAACTCAATCAGATAGAATCAATAATACAAATGTGATTATAAAGTTCTGAAGAAAATGTTGTAGGGCGTGGTTATGTTTACAGAGTAACAACTCAATTTCAGTGTAGGTACACTTTATTTCACACCCACATTTGATTTGCCTTGAACTTTGTATAATAGAGTAAAAAAAAATTCAAATTTGAATAAGTTACACCTTATTTTACATCCATATTTGTGTTGTACCTTGTATAATAAATTATGAACTTGGATGTGTTGTTTTTTGAACAACTTAATTACTCACTAGAAAAGGTTAATTATAAGAATCCCATTAAATATAATTTAATCCTAAAATAACATAATCGCTTAAAGAAGTTTTGTTTAATTATAAATTTAAGTCAAACCATTCATGACGACATTTTATATTATTATAATATGTTGCATTTTAATTAATATTTATTAATAGATTTCTTCTTTAGGTTTAATGGAATAAGAAGATAAAAATAGAGAATGGCTAATTATGATACACCACATAAATATATACAATTGATCCTTATTTAGGTTATAAAAATAAAGTCACTCCAAAAAGGCATTGTAAATTAAAATGAGAATGAGGTCAAAATACATAAAATGTTTATACTAAGCTAAGGAATACGATGATGACAGATTCGAAAATAAAATAGACCTTAAAATTTATTGATGAGAATATAGAGGACTTAAGCATAAGAACTTAAATCTCAACTCTCTATTCTCAATAATTTTAGTCCTAATAATCTAGTTTTAATAAAATTTAATCATTTAAAAAATTTCAATTACAATAAATAATATTAAAGTGCGATAAAGTTTATGTTCAAAACAAAAAGTAATTTATTAAAATATTTTTTATCAAAATTTTTACAAGATCATCTTATAAGATATAACTAGATTAAACATCATAATATATCAAATATAAGAAATATAAAACAAAATACTCAAGATAAAAGACTCTTTACTACACATCCACCTTATACCTTGTATAATCGTAAAAACACCTTTTACTTAAATGATTATCGCAATACAAGAAAAATAGGTTCAAAAAGAAACTTAAACTACACATTGAGTGCAACATATAGAATGCTAATGTAAAGTTACATATCCTCTTTAAAAGGCAGTAAACATCAAAAGAGATCACCATGACATCTAGAGACATATAGAAATAATCATCTTTCAAGGCTTATAGATGACTCTTTCCATAAAAAAAAAAATAAATACACTTTGGACATGATCCTTATCAAAGTTTGCATAGAGAATCTTAATTATGCAAAAGATTGTTTAATGAGTGATAATGGTAAATCATTCATAACTGTAAAAGCACAATTTACAAATGAATTGAAACAACATGTCTTTGTTTAAAAAGGAAAAAAAGGTTGCAGGCTGGCCTAACTTGACCAACGGGTTAGTCCGACGGGTTGGTTGGTTGTACAGATTGAGTTGCTTTAAGTTGGAAACTAAAATTTCTGTTTTAACCCATTTTTTGTTTTTTTCTTTTACGGGTTAGCGATTGTTCTTCAGGTCTAATTCATTTATATTGCCTTTATAACTATTATTGTACATGTTTTGTAAAAAAAAACTGTTTAAAAATGTTTACGACATACATCTGAAGGTAAGTATTTGACACTTACAAAAGAAATAAAATGAAGTAATTATTATTACTTGGGTGTTAATCAACAATTACCATTTAAATTATTTGAATAGTTGGATTATTTGATGAGAACTTTTTATTTAAATAAACATATTCTTTAAGGTGTCATATTGCTTAGAAATAGGATGAACTTTTATTTATTTATTTATATATATATATATATATATATATATATATATATATATATATATATATATATATATATATATATATAAAAGCGACAATAAATATCATTTTAATGGACATTTCTTTAATATGATGAAAAGATTAATTTAAAAAAATTAAAAAATATAAAATTAATTTTAAATATTTTTATTAAATAAATATTTGAGTTAACAAATATTAATTAAAATAAATATTAAAATCAAACAAAATTAACATATTTATTTTTAATATTTATATTTATTTAAGTTAGTATAAATTAATCAGAAATGTCAATTATATTGACTTAAGACATAGATATAAATAAATAAAACAAATAAAATTAATTTCAGTTTAGGATTACTGAAGGAAGAGTATTAACAATTATAATAAACGTCATTTAATTAACATTTTTGTAAGAAAGGAATTTGCAGGAGGGTGGAAAGGATAGTTTATTTGAAGGAAGAAAATTACTTGTTAGGAAGTGATGTAGTAATTCATTAAAGAGGAAGGTGAAGTTTTTTAAGGGAAGTGGAAAAACCTACTATATGATTCATCATAACATAACTTTCAGAATTTACCAACTTGCTTTAGCATTTTACTTTATTTTAGCATATAATAAATTAAACTATTTGACGGTAGTTGAAATTAATGAATATTCTAGATTTGAGGTTTGAATAAAAATTATTGATTTTTAAATTTAAGTTTGAATAGTTTTTTATTCTCAAATTATTTTTAAAATTGCATTTGGTTTTCAAAACAAATATATACTTATTTTGTATATGAATTTTATGAAAATCATGTACATATTATTTTTTTCAAGATATAAAATTTTATTTATAAAATATAAACACTTAACATATTTAAGGATGGAACACAAGTTTTTTTAAATAATTTGAGACGAAAGACCTGTTTAATCCTTGGAAATACAAAGACTACATTCATAAATGAAAAATTAAAGCAAAATTTAACTGCATTTTATGAATTTTAATACTACAGTAATCTTTAAATGAATTTTAACTTTAATATTATTACTATACCATTATTATTCTTTTTTAGGATTTTCATAGAAGTGGAGGAGGACCACTTAGCTATATTGCTAAAACGTTCTTTCTTTTTTCTTTTTATTTTTTTCTGGCTGGAAAATGTTGTTAAATCTGAAACAATAGAAAAAGGAAGGAGTGAGAGAGAAAAAGAGTTGGACCCGTTCAAAGGCTGATTATAACGTGCTTAGTTGGGCCACAAATATACACTAGTGGCAAATTCGTAATTTTCGCCGATTTTCATATTTAAGTTTGAATCACCAGTTTAAATAATACATTTTTGTTTTCATTTCAATGTAATACTGTCTCTAACTAACGAGTTGCTAAATAAAGTAATTCATAATTTATTTTTTTTTCTAAAAGCAATTTTATTAATTTAATTTTATAAATAAGGTAGAAATTGATTAAAAAAAAGTATTGGGACAATGTTTCTGAAAAAAAGAGAATTACTAGGAAAGAAAATTATGAAAATGGCATTGCCGGGTAACTTGAGCCAATCCTGTTGCCTGCTTTGAAGCAGACATGGAAAAGGACGGGTGCTAACGGCGACTGACGTCTCGTAACGTCTCCGTTATCTTGCCGTTCCGTTACGGCAACCTCACACTTTTCAATGCTCCCTACCCGACTTGTTATTATTACTGGTAGCAGCACTGTACACCGGACTCCCTATTTATTCTGCCTACCATTTCATCTGTCAAAGGTTTTAATATACATAAATTCTCTCCTAAAAATAATACTTTATTGCAAGTAAATAAAAAAAATAATATGCAACACAGAATATAACTTTTATTTTTATTTATTCAATAATTTATAATACATAGTACTGCAATTTGATCATTTACTTGTCAACATTTTGAAATGAAGTTAATTACCCTTTTCCTGTTTAAATTATAATTCAATTTTTGTTTTCGTTTCATTTTAAACTTTTTATTATTAGTTTTTATATTTTAAAAATCATAAATCCAGTTTTTTTATTCAACCGAATTTTTATTTTTTTTCATGATAAACGATGAATCATGTTAATCTTTTATGATGTTAACACAAGAAAAAATTATGAATTATATATTGTTAAAGTCCTTAAACAAAAATTCATTCATGTATTTCTTAAATAAAGACATAATATGATCAAAATTTGAGACAAAACAAAAATTACATTATAATTAGAACCGATACATAATTAACTCTTAAAATTATAAATAAAGTACTTAGCACAAAACATTATATATGATAGTAATCACTAAGAGAAATAGTTGTTAGAGAATTGACATAATTTTAATCTATGCAAATGTGAGTTATTCGAATTCGGAATTTTTTCTGTTAATTTTATATACGAAATATATTTATTTTGATATATAAATTTTTTTAATTTATTTTAAAATATTGAGGAACAATATCAAAACTTTATAATGTGTTTGGATCTGCATGAGTATTGTTCATACAGATAAGAAGTGAGTTACAGACATCTTTGGTTTCACTGATTATGCGCTAATTTGAGAGGACGAATTTACACATGAGTTGTACATTTTAACATTCTCTAAAATGCAGAGAAATGCAGGAAAAAACAACTCATCACGTTAAAAGTACTTCATTGACCATGTACTTAATAATTTAATTTATTTATATTTTTTACTTTCTATTATATTTATATATATATATATATATATAAAAAAAAAAAATATAATATATATATATATATGTATAAATATATATTATATGTATATAATGATAGAATATATTATAAAGATAATATATACAATAATCCTTATATATATATATATATTATACATATATATTTAATTATTATTTTTTAAATATTAATAATTATTATAATAATTAGTATTATATTATTATTATTGTTATTCAAATAAATATTTTTTATAAATGAATTAATTATATTAAATAAAATAAATGTAAATAAATGTGGAGATATAAATCAAATAGTCTATATTATAAATTATTTCAAGGTATTATTGAGAATAATAATAATTTATTTTAAGTTATTAATGATAATATCAATAAATTATATTTTTATAATTTTAAATAACATTTTTAATTTTATTTTAATATCATTTATTTTATTTACATTGAAGGGTAAAATAGTAATCATACAATTTACTCTATTAAAAATTATAATTTATTAAAATTTACCAATCACATCATATACAAACTATCATAAATTTTTCACTCATATCCATTTAAATCATACTATATTTTTTTAATCCAAAAAACTTCATCTTTATTTATAAATCAATTCAAATCATCACAAATTCACTCCTCCAAATCAACACCCCAATCCAAACACAGATAATCTAAATTTAAATGAATCACTTAACTCAAACATTCAATTTACTCTCACAATTTTTGTATTATAGGCAAGTTTTTTTTTTT
>Ga0209589_1011980_pt1 | contig 11947 bp, 7 predicted proteins | sample CowpeawhiteBW_FD_187525 | JGI IMG/M metagenome (GOLD analysis project Ga0209589, IMG submission 187525) | Root nodule microbial communities of legume samples collected from California USA - Cow pea white BW (SPAdes) (version 2) | ecosystem: Host-associated > Plants > Roots > Nodule | place: USA...
AAAAATATATATATATATATATATATATATATATATATATATATATATATATATATATATATATACTCACGACAATAAAAATATCCACATATTTTTTTTCGTAAATACTTAATAATGTATGACGGTGGATAATGAGAGAAATTTCATAGACCCTAATTAAGGAGTGAATAGTACTTGTATATACTCAATCCTAATGTCATTCCTGGTAAAACGTTTATACACGTCATGAGCTAGAAGCTCTTGCAAAATATTAATCAAATTATTTCCCTTTTCTTATTACAATATCTCTAGAATAACACAATTCTATCCATTCAAATTAAAGAAAAATATACAAACAATATCTAGAATTTATTATCCTCCACGCATTATCATATCGTAAGTAGAATTCAAGTGTTAGAGGTGCTAAAGTAAACTAATGGTTTTCATTATTAAATTACACAACTTCAACTCATATTTCACATGTTTACACACATCAACGAACTCTCAATTCGTTATCATGTTTTTCTTTTGTGTTATATTATTACTCAAAAACAAATTGGCATTTTTGTGCATTTGCATTATAATTTTTTATTATAAAATTCGGCAACATAATAATTGTATTTCAAATTTTCCAAAATTTAAGATAAAAAAATGAAAAAGTTTGAAAATAATTTAACTTATCTAAACATATATTTCCATGATATTTAGCATTTTCACCTTAATTGAAATACAAATTGATTTGTTATTCAAAACTAGGTCATGTTAGATATCACTATGAACTTTGACATTTAGTTAAGCTGACACTTAAAAACTCATCAATCATTTTTTATCATATAAAAATTTATTAAAAAGAAAAATAAACTAAACAAATACAAAACATAAGGGACCACACAAAATCGATGATAAAAATTACACTTCAAACATAGACAAACTATACCTATTATAAAAAATATCTAAATAAATATATGGAGGTAAAGTAAGACATTGTTTTTTATGAATTAAGGTTAAATTGGGTAACTTATCATTCGGAAATTAAAAATTGATTTGTCATTCATAAAGTCATTTATTACATATTTGGCAGTGTATTAATTTGTTTTATTTCATTAAATAAAGATTTATAACAATTATTGCTTCCTAACATTTATTTTATTCTTTTATATATATATATATATATATATATATATATATATATATATATATATATATATATATATATTTCGATCAACAAATATATTGAAGAGCACGGTCTCACATTTAACATTATTGGCCTAAAGTGACTAAATAATATTAATATTGTGAGAAAGATTTATTAGTACAATTTGCTTATAGTAACATAACATAAAGTCAAAATTGGTATTTTTATTACATCATAAACGTTGATATATCATATGGAAAGTTTTTATTATCTTTTATTTTATTACAGATTTCATAAGGTCCATGAATCCTATAAATACAAGTGGTATTTTTCCGAGCAGTACAATCACATTCTCATTCACTTATATTTTCTTATATAGATCTCAAACTCTTTTACTAACGTGGAAACCTATCAATGATCCAGATCCCGATGAGTACATTTACTACAAATTGATTTGTCATTAAGAAAGTCATTTATTACATATTTCACAATATATTAACTTATTTTATTTCATTAATAGTAATTATAATAATTATTGCTTCTAGAAGTAGCATTTATTTTATTGTAATATATATATATATATATATATATATATATATTATTTATAAATAAAAAAATGTGCTTTTAACAAGGTTATTTAATTATCAAAATCTTTTATAGAATTTTGTTTGGTATGGTAATAGTTTGTGACCACCTGTAGAACTTTGTTGTGATTAGGGATGTCAAAAAAATCTGTACCCGTGGATATCCGCAGATAAAACTTGCAACGGGTAGAAAACGGATATTAAAAATGGATACCCGCTACCCGCGGGTACGAGTATTTTTGATACCTGCATGTTAACGGGGCGGGTACGGGTATCATAGTATCCGCTAAACTTTAATTCACAAAAATATTCTTATATATATATATATATACATATTAGTAAAAAATATTATGAGTCTTCACTCAGTAACGGTGGTCGGATGCTTACTCCACATCCAGATACTGTGGAGGCATTAATGTGTATTCAAGACTGGTTATGGACCAACATGGAAGATAATGAAATTAACACTTTTACTTATATATTTTAATTAAGTGATTGTTATAAATTTTTAATGAACTTATGTTTTCATGCTCTTATAGATTAAAATTGGACAACATGAAACTTTATACAATGTTGCAAAATGTGGACATTGATGAACTTAGTAATTTCTTTAATATTTCATTCAAAAATAAACTACAATATAAATTGTTAGTGATTTTTTATTTGTTTGTTTTTCAAGAATCAATCGAAGAGAGTGAGCTTATTGATCAAAACACTAATTATGGTTAAATATTTATTTTTTAAAATATTTTTGTAAATACTCGTGAGTACCCGTGGATACCAGCAGATATGAAAAAAATAGACGGGTACCCGCATAACGAATACTCGACGGATATGGGTACGGGTACGGGACGAATATTTATCCAGCGGGTAGGGTACGGAGGAGCTACAACCCGTACCCTATCCGCCCGGTTGACATCCCTAGTTGTGATATAGGGAGCCATAACTTTTTCAAAAGTTTTTATTTTTCTTATATATTTTAAAATTATATTTATATATTATTTATATTAATTTTGAGAAATTTTCTCATGGTCTCACCATTTTTTTTATATATATTATTTATTTATAAATCTTTATTTTTTTAAAAATAAAATAAAAATCAACTTAATGGATGTTGGTTAATAAAGAGATTGGGGTTTCGCGCTACATATCTTAAAATTTGTAAAATTTTATAAATGTATCTTAGACTGCATTACAAATTTTGTTGTAGATAATGAATTAGTTTAATAGTCTTGAAGCAAAATAGAAATTAGAATATCCTTGAATCAAAGTAGAAATTAGAATAGCCCTGCATGGATTTAATGAATTAGAAAAGTTAAATTTAATAGGACTTTTATGAAGAGTTTTTATATTTATTAGAAAAAAATATTTTATATATAAAAAACCTAATTTGATATTCCAAGTTTCTTCATTATTTGTGACTACATTTTGTATCCAAAAACGTATAAAATCAACAAAATTACTATTCTTTAACATTTCATAAACTAACTTAAGTGCTAATATTCATTAAAAAAACAACTAACTAAATATAAATAAAAGTATAGTAAAAACTTTTGTCAATATTTTTACTAATCTACCATAATTGTGAGTCTCTATTTTTTTTCATATTCCAAAACTAATTAACTATAAAATAAAAAAAAAAATCAAATAAATGAATAAAGCTTTAATTATAACGTTAAGTATCCAATTATACTCAATTATTAAATTATAAAATTAGAAAATAGTTTATAGAATTGGATTATACTATATAAAATTGTACAAAATTATAATTCTTTTTGTAACTTATTAGACAATAAAATTGTGAATTATATATATATATATATATATATATATATATATATATTGTATAATTCTTGTAAAATATGTGTTATTAATAAGTTGATTCATCATTATTCATGAAAAGAGATGAGGAAGAAAATTTTATAAATAAAAAATAAATTGATTGATCATATATATATATATATATATATATATATATATATATATATATATATATATATATATATATATATAATTTGATTTATTATTGATCATAAAAAGAGAAAAAAAAACTAATATTAAAAATAAAAAGTAAATTTATTTGTCTTGATATAATAAATTAATTTATTATTGTCATGAAAATAATAGAAAGAGAAATTTTAATTTAAAAAATTACTACAATAAATGACCATTTTAGTCATCAGAATTACCGACTAAAATAAGTGGTTATAATTGGCGATTGAAATAGCCACTCGATAACTTTTGTCTCAAATCTTTGACTGAAATAACAACCAATTACATTTATAATCCAACAAGTCCTTTAGTGACCAAAATAATGACCAAATATTTCAGTAGCTAACTTGTATTCACAAATCGATAGCCATTTATAAAAAAATTGCATGTAAAGTTTTTAGCGTCCAAGTTAGAAAACAAATTACATATTGTATTCGCAACCAAAATATTGTTGTAGCTTAGTATGTATAAAACTTAAATTAGCAACTGGAATTTTGTGGTGACTACATATAACGTTTTAGCAAAAAAAATTACACGTTGTATTAGCCATTGAATTTTATTTTTGTCATTAAATATGTATAAAACTTAAATTAGCGACCAAAAACTTGTATCAATATAAAGTTTTAACGACCCAATTAGTGACTAAATTAAAGATTATATTATCTGAGTAAATATGAAATATCTTTGAGTAAATATGAAGCATCTCGAATATGTACCAATGAAAAGACATATCAAGTCAAAGGTCGCGTCACTTCAAATGACAACCTTAGCCATGTTAGCAATGCTACCTCTTTTCAATTAATGCTAGCATAAATATCTTTGAAATAGGTGATATCAACTCGACTCCATAAAAACCCTATAAAAGCAATCATTAAGGGGAAAAATTATCAAAGTCTTAAAACAAAATTATAATAGCTCGAGCTTTTACTTGGTATTTACACAAAAAAAAATACTTATTTGTCGAGCTCAGCTATCAAGCTTCTTTACATTTGTAAAGGTTGGACCTATAGCTCGGTTGTTAACATAAAATGATCAATAATAACACGATTCACTTGCATTATTAGCCTCCGAACTTGGGGGCCTTATGTACATACCTGGCCTATAAGCAAGTCCAATATTCTTAGCCTAAAAGCTGTCTTGATACCATTTGAGAGGCTCAATAGTAGAAGCCCAATGTTCATAACAACAACCTCAAAAATATTGGGAAGATATGATATCGTAACTGTCTATAAGTTATTATATGTCATTAATATCTTCTTTATATTTATGGACTTAAAAGGTCTATAAAAACACCTTGAAATTACATGAAGTAATCAATCAATACTTTATCTTACTTTATACTTTATATTTTCATCAACTTTTATTGACTTGAGTGATATAGGGAGTCTTTGAAAATGGAGTTCCCCTATACTTTCACAGGCAAAGATTAGAATACCAAGACTCTTCCTCCAAGATCCAAACATCGTAGATCTTTCATCACTTTCGAGGGTGCCCGTCAAATTTCCAATAAGAACAAATAATATAAAAAGATAATGATTTGACTGAAGTATTTGTAAGAATCAAATATTCTCGTGTTGTTGATATCATATAAAAAATGTTTCTCATCGATAAAAAAAAATGTTTTCCATGAAAATAGGTTTCACACAACATGCTCAATTATGCATTTGTTGAAAACTTAGGATGTATGAATTTGATGTCACTCTTAATTGCTTTGTGATTCACAAAATCATTTAAGAAAAATAAAACACAAAAATTTTAAAGGTTTTGGAAAACAAATTTTGAAATTTTGTGTAGGTAGCTAAAAGCCACTACTAAGTACGTGTAAAAAAAGAAAAGACTGAAATATTTTAAAAAAAAAAATAAATTGCAAAGGAAAAAATTTTGTTAATCAAATTTAAAATATGAAATGTGTTAATATATTAACCTTTTTTATATATTTCTTTGATATTTTTTGTTTTTTTTCTTCTCTTTCCTTTTTCTCATTCTTCTTCTCTAACTCCTTATGCTTACATCAATAACTAGAAGAAGACGCTCTCACCTTGCTTTGTGTCACTCCTCTTTCGGACACTGACTTGTTTGTTACGCTTAACTCCTTACAACATTTTTGTAGGTCAAAGTCACTATGTAGGGTCCTGTCAAGTTGTTTGATGGTGGCCATTTTCAGATTAAAGTGTAATACAAATTCTAAAACAATATAGAAAAGCCTAAGATAGAAATATTAAAATAAAATGTAAATTCTAAAACAATGAAGAAAAGCCTTAGATAGAAGGTAAACATCTAGAATATTGTACACAAGTGGTTGTGACTAGTTGTCGTAATCGAAATCGCGACGGGACGGCGAACCAAAAATTAAATTTGAAAAAAATAGAGTTTGGAATCGCCACCATAGTTTATTCTGCAAAACTAATAAAAAACCAAAAAAATATATAAAATAAGGTGTGCAAAAAAATAGATTTTGGGTCTGGGAGTCGGTTACGCATGAGGAAGGTATTAGCACCCCACAACGTCCGTCCTAAGTTGGTACCTTTAATTAAATATGCAAAAGTTACGTGGTTTTTCAAAATATTTATTTTCCCAAAAATAATAATAAATGAATTTACAAAAGAAGCAAAAATATTTTTTTGGTTTTTTGGGCACGACAAGGATTAATCCTCACTCCTATGTATCTCCATTTACAATGGAGAATCAAGGTTACGTAGTTCTTTTACAAAAAAAAAATTGGAAAACTATTTGGAAAATGATTTGAATTTTGATATTTTTGAAAATCTTTTTATTTAAATTTTTCTTATTTTGAATTATTTTTAAATTGGTGTCACGCGATGCGAGTGACCTGACAAACAATTGAAGGGGAAAAATATCTTTTTATGATTAAAAAATGAAAATTTGAAAAACTAAATCAAAAGATGAAAGAACTGAGAGTGAGGTACCTTCAAAAATTTTCAATATCTTCTCACCTTATCTCTTTTCTTTTTTTCTTGCTTCCTTTTCTAATATTTTTGTGTTTGTTTTTCAAATAAAGATAAAAATGAGAGGTGTCTATGTGGGTAGTAATAAGAGAAAGAGAGAGTGTGGACAATGTTTTCTTCTGTCTTTTTTCTGTCTCTTTCAATATGTCTTTTTTTAAAAAAAAAAAAGAGATAAAAAAGGAGGTGTGTATGTGAGAGTGATGATGAAAAAGAATTAGAGAAGTGTAGAGAATCTTTTTTTTTTCTTTTTGATCATGACAAAGTGCATATTTATACTCACACCATGCAATATTAATGCAATCTCAGCCTTAATTGTAATGAACAATATAAGAAAGGAATTGGTCATGATAGCAGCACATTATAGAGATCAATCATAGCAAATCAGAGCACAAAATCAATCAAGATCAGTAATATTGATTCTAACCGTTAACAAATCAGAGCACAAAAATCAATCCCAATTAGTAATATTGATTCTAATTATATGAAGAGATATTAGTTTTAATTATTAGAATCATATCACTAATTTCTCTATCAGAACAAAGGTAGAATATATGTTGAGTTGTTGGGCTCATGAAGAGGAGTGTGATAACAAATTAGGTTCTTCTTTCTTTTTTCCTTTTTTTTTCATCTCTCTTTTTTTATTTTTTTTTCTAAAATTAAAGTTTGAAAATCTTTGGAGAAAATTTTGTTTCACTTTTTTTTTATTTTCCATTAACTAAAAAACTTTATTTTAATTTTTTTATATTTTTTTTTGAAAATAAATTTATTCACTAGGACGAAATTAGGTGTTGACAACTGCCCTTATTTACTTAGATTTTACTAGATAATATGAAAATTTGACTTTTTCATATTATCGTAATAAAAGATAAGTAAAAATAAAAACACTAATTTCGTACAGGTTACAAAAGAAGACAAATTTGAAGACAAACTTGATCATTCCAGAGGAGAGGGTCTATATCCAAAAGATTCGGTGACCATTACCATGTAGAGGGTCACGATCTGACAAATCACTTTGTTTTATTATCTTCTTTTCTGACTTTTTGAAAAAACATATTAGACCAATCCCGAGGAGAGGGTCTATATCGAAAGGAAAGAAATCAATGACCATTGGTTCTTAGAGGGTCTTGATGTAAAGAGATCGATGACCATTGCCTCCCAGAGGGCCCTGATGTGACAGAGAAATCAATGACCATTGCCTCGTAGAGGGTCTTGATGTAAAGAGATCGATGACCATTGTCTTGCAAAGGGTCTTGATTTAAAGAGATCGATGACCATTGCTTCGCAAAGGGCCTCGATGTGACATAAGAAATCAATGATCATTGCCTTGTAGAGGGTCTTGATGTAAAGAGATCGATGACCATTGCCTCGCAGAGGACCTCGATGATGAGAAAAACCATGACCATTGCTTTGTAGAGGGTCTTGATGTGACATAAGAAAATCAATGACCATTGCCTCGCAGAGGGTCTTGATGTAAATAGATCAATGACCATTGCCTGGCAGAGGGACTCAATGTGACATAAGAAAATCAATGACCATTGCCTTGCAAAGGGTCTTGATGTGAACATAAGGAAATCAATGATCATTGTCTCGTAGAGGGTCTTGATGTGAACATAAAGAAATCAATAACTATTGTCTTGCATAGGGTCTTGATGTAAACATAAGGAAATCAATTACCATTGCCTCGTAGAAGGTCCTGATGTATAAAAGGAGAACCTGGATTTTGCTCTTGAAGTGTCGACAAACATTGCATGAATGTCTAACATTGGTGAGTCTTACACAAAAAATTATCATTGTTGACTTTTTTTTTTTGAAATGATTTTCAATGATTTTGTGGAGTATGATGGATGATTTGATTATGCATGACATGTTATGATTTTCTTTTTGAACCTATATGATGATGCATACATGGATGCGTGGATGCATGGATGAAATTTGCTTTTTTCATTTTTTATTTTTTCTTTATTTTAATTTGATAGCAACGAAAACAAGGCTTAGAGGCTAAAAAAAAACTGGGCTTGAGGCCAAACAAAACTTAGTTTGGGGGCTAGTGTGAAAAATGGGCTTGGGGACCAATGTGAAAATTGGGCTTGGAGGATAATGTGGAAACCGAGCTTAGGGGCCAATGTGGGAACTAGGCTTAGGGTATATTAGTCATTCATATGAATGAAGAGGACCATAAATTTGAGAAACATCATAAAGAAAATTTTGGGTATTTTTTAAAGTTTTTTTCCTTCTAAAATGAAAGGATTCAATAACTATTCATAAGAGTGAAGAGGAATTTGATTGAAAAGGTGGTGTAAGACCCGTAGGATTTAATTAATTAAATAAATAATTGATTAATAAATACGGGTGGGAAAATAATTATGACATTAAATTATGATAAGTATAACGTGGAAAAGTACTAGCTTAAGTGGTTGTGAGTATTTGGTTATGTGAGAGGACTTGGGTTCAAGTCCTCTGTATGTCAATTTTGAGTTATTTTCGTTGTATTTTAATATAGCTTAATCATGCTGTGAAATAATATGAAAGTTGAATTATGATTGTTAGCATGAAACATGAATTGGCATGATGGTTTGGTATTGATTTGGCATTGCATAGTTGTGGGTTCAACTCTTAATTTGGGAGAAACCCAAATTAAACATTCTTTTTGTTATTTTTTTGGCTTTGGCATGAAGGTGAAGGGTTAAAGTAAACCCTAGAGATGATTGCAGCCAAGGGGGGGCTGAAAAACGAATCATAAAGGGTCCATGAATGACAATAAACATATTTTAAGCCTTAGATTCGTTTTGTGTTATTACCTAGTTTTTAAGACACCTTTAAAAGGCCAAAGTGAGGTAAGGAGAAGGGTTTTGACAAGTTGTATGTGCACTTAGAAAACAGAGCACGAAAAATTGGAGTGTGGTGAGGCTTGAGTGCAGAATTGTGGCTGATTGGAGGAAAAACTAAGAGGACGTGGGGTGAGAGAAGAGGAACTTTAGTGGAATTCTCAACTTTTAACAAGGAAACCAGGTTAGGGGAGCTGGACTCCATTTTCTTTGTTATTTTATTAAATTACATGAATGGTATGATGATGTAAATGCATTATTCTCAATTGGGTTACGAAATTCTGATTTCTGGAAATTTTCCAGAAACCGCCTGGCGGCTATGTATAGCCGCCAGGCGGCTCATGTTAATTTTAAGTATTTGTGGTGTTTCTGGAGGTAGCGCCTGGCGGTGAAGCCCTGTACCGCCAGGCGACGCAAGCAGATAATCTGTTTCGGGGTTTCTTTGATGAATTGCCTAGCGATGATGAATTTCCGCCAGGCGACGTGAGTTTGTTGACTCGATTTCATGATTTTGTGCATCCTAGGAAAATTCTAATCGGGGGAAATTCAAGGGTTTTAGGTTACGAGTTGATTGAGGTAGTATTTTGTTGAATTCCAGTATGAATGACCTAAGAAATTGATGGAACAGTGTTAGGGTTGGAAAGCATGGAGACCTTGCTATAAGATCAAATGATGTTGAACTTTTGAGGGGGAACATGGTAAGGGTTGAGTAGAGAATTACACATTGGGCAGTATACGAGTGAGTGAGAGTATGGACTAAGGGATAATTGAATAAGAAATGTTGCAAGAGAATGATGGAAGTTGTTAAAGGATTTGACAAAACCTGGGAATTTCCAAGACTGATGTGCCGCCTGGCGGTGCGGAGCTTGCCGCCAGGCGACAGTGCAGAGGTAGGTTTACTGAATTGAGAATGAGTTGAGGGTTTGAGGAAGTTTTGTGAGGTTGGGATTCATTAAGAAGGAGTCTAAAATCACGGGATGGTGAGTCTATGAAACGGAACTACAAAAAAATGGTAGATAGGTTATGTGGAAAGGAGTACATGAGAATAATAGGGAATAAAGGTAAATTAGATTCTGGTATGAGTCATAAAATGGTGTAATGGTAATACGTGATTTTGGGTGGTCTAAGATGAACACAGTAAGGAATACTTAAGATTAGTGGACAAAGGAATATAAGATAGCGGGATAAACTTTTGTAGTTAAGTGAGTTAAATAAACTAGAATTCAGTTTTGTGTGAGACAGGTTAAATTGTGAAACCTTAAGGTTAATTGGTACTGTCAAATTGGAGTTTGAAAACAAAGGTGGTAAGTTGTAATGGTGAGTTATATTAACCTTGGTGGCATTTTAATTTATTTATTGGGGATGCGTGAAGGGGATTGGAGAGAAATTATATGGTGAGGTTTGGGTGAATTGAGTCATAGTGTAATCTGGTTGGACAATCTGGAAGTCTGTACTATGCAGCTTACTGATATGGCGCTTGGCGGCACGGTTGAGATCGCTAGGCGATAGCCAATACACAGAGAGCCTCTCGAGCGAGTGGCACCTGGCGGAGAGGAAGATCCCGCTAGGCGAATGGAGCAGTAACATTGAGGTTCTGGAGCGTTGGCATCGGGCGATGATGACTAAACCGCCAGGCGGTGGTGACTGTGGTTACGTGTTTTGAGGCTCTTGGCGCCTGGCGGTACGCGACACCCGCCAGGCGGTCTGGGAGCTGGCAGCGCCTGGAGGCACGTGTCCCCCACCAGGCGATATGTACTGCTGCAGCTTGGAAATTTTGATTTCGTAAGTGTGATCTACAAGGCTTCTAGTGATGCTTTAAAGGTGGGATTGCTGGTGTTCCTTGAGTTGTGGCTCTGAATGTATCCCTTGAGTTGTGGCTCGGGATAGGGGTTAAGCACGTGGTATTCCTTGAGTTGTGGCTTGGAATAACATCTCTTGAGTTATGGCTCGGGATGGCGGATGAACACGAGGAACCCTTGAGTTGTGGCTCGGGTTGGCGAGTGTTGCCGGTGTGAGTGTGCTGGTTGTGGCCAGTACGGATGGGTCCAGATATATTGCCCTCCTTTGTTTGGCTGACGAGTTTGGTAGTCTTGGGACGATACGGACTATGTTCGTATATGGGAACTCTACCTGGCGTTACGGTGTATGATATGTAGCATTGTTTCCCGCACGTGCTCTATCGGTTGTGGCCAATAGGTATGACAGCAAGTCACCTTGAAGTAATCATTAGACAATGTAAAACACGTGATGAAGGATTATCTTGTTTCCTTTTAGAGTTATGAATATGGTGAAGTTGTTTAAGAAAGCTTTTTGAAAATTCCCACTGGACATTAAGATAACATGCTATCTAGATGTGAAGGTTCATTTCTCAAGCTCATGAAAGGAAGAAGAGAGTTGGATTCAAGCTTAAACACACATGGAAATAACAACACTAAAGAGCAAAATGAAAGAAGAAACAATAAAAAT
>Ga0209589_1011984_pt1 | contig 11945 bp, 8 predicted proteins | sample CowpeawhiteBW_FD_187525 | JGI IMG/M metagenome (GOLD analysis project Ga0209589, IMG submission 187525) | Root nodule microbial communities of legume samples collected from California USA - Cow pea white BW (SPAdes) (version 2) | ecosystem: Host-associated > Plants > Roots > Nodule | place: USA...
TTCATAAACAAGTAAGGGAACCTCTGTCTCTAAACAACACCCCAAGAGTTTCACCACATTTCTATGGTTGATTTGACAAAGCAGAATCACCTCATTGATGAAATGCTCAATTTGGTTTGGGTCACTAATTCTCGACTTTTTTATTGCTACAGTTCTATTATCAGGTAATATTCCTTTGTAAACTGTTCCCTGCCCGCCTTCGCCTAAGACCATCTCTTCATTGAAATTGTTGGTGGCCTCTTTTAGTTCTTCCACAGTAAAGATTTTTGTCAATTCATTTGATCCACTGTACCTGCCTATCTGTTGCTGTAATAACAGACCACCGTTTAGTTGAAAAAAATGTTCTTTAACTTTGTTGAGTTTTCTTTTCTTTAATGTGCAGTACACGTATAAGGTTCCCCCCAGCAGTGCCAAGATACTTCCACTCACACCTGAACATCGATAAGTCCAAACAATTACTTTCTCTCTGATGTTGTTGTATGTTCAGTTGCTGATGAAACATTTTGTGAAAAGCGCCTTATTGTTCAGATATTTCATACTTGATGCAAGGCATATATACAGACAAAGGACAAGACTATTGTAATTTAATGCAACGGAAATATTCAAATTTAGAAGAGCTGATATATGTTTTGAAATGAAGGGAAAGAGATCATTTCAAAACAATAGATCTAGAGAATTTAATGCTTTTATTTAGTGATTTATTAGATAATTGAAAACAATAGATCTAGAGAATTATTCAAAGGGGTGGTTGAACAGTTCCTGAAACAAAAGGTCATGCACTTTGTGTGATATGAATAGAATACTGAAATGAAATAGTGTTAATCTATTTAGATGTCATCTAGTATCTAGTAATTAACATAAAACATATGTATATAGAAAGATGTACTTTATAGTAAAATCACTTTTCAAACCAATGAAATTTCTTTGAGCAATATTATATTGTAATAGTAGCCCCTGTTAAGTGTTGGGTTTTTAATAAACTTAAATGTATTAACCACTATAGGTAACTAGCCGTTGTAAGAAACTAGCCGTTGTGAGTGGTTAATGTACTAGTCGTTGGAGTCTAGGTAGTTAATGAGTTAGCCGTTTATAGCCGTTGAGAGTACAATGGTGAGGAAATGTGGGTCTATAAATATAATGTATTGTAAGAACAAATATAACAACAACAAGAGGTGAATAAAGTTTGTTCACAAGATTATAGAGTTGTTGTCTAACAAAGTGCTAACAAAGTGGTATCAGAGCCAGTTAGCTTGAGTGTCTGAGTGGAAAAGAGAGAGAGCCAGAGAGCTTGAGTGCTTGAAAAAAGAGAGCTAAGTGTTTGAGAAAAAATAAGAGAGTGAGATGGCCAGTCTTACAAATAGTATTTCTCTACCCAAGTTGACAAAGGCTGTCAACTATGACAATTGGAGTCTCAAAATTATCCCAAGAAAATTGGGAGGTGGTTGAAGATGGTTTCGATGAACCAGCCAACACTACAGGTTGGTCAAAGGCCCAATTGAAAGTGCTGAAAGACGCACGTGTGAAGCACAAGGCAGCTTTGTACATCTTGTACCAAGCTGTGGACGACTCTGGCTTTGAGAAGATTGCAAGTGTCAAATCTTCAAAAGAAGCGTGAGATATTTTGGAGAAGGCGTATAAGGGAGATGACCGAGTGAAGCAGGTGCGACTTCAAACACTTAGAGGCGAACTAGAGAACATGAGGATGAAAGAGACCGAAGGAGTAGCCGAGTATATTACTCGGGTTGAAACTGTGGCGAATCAACTTAGTAGAAATGGAGAGACGTTGCCCGCTAGCCGAGTTGTGGAAAAGATTATGAGGTCTCTAATGGATGACTTTGAGAACGTGGTGTGCGCGATTGAAGAGTCCAAGGACTTGTCAATGCTCACGGTTGAAGAGCTTGCCGGGTCCCTTGAGGCGCATGAGCAGCGAAAGAAGAAGAAGGTTGAGCCACTTGATCAATTACTCCAAACAAAGATGTCAATTAAAGATGAGAAAGCTCAGAACACTAAGGTAGACGACGATATCGAGGAGGTATAAGAAGCGGTCCTGGTGGTAGAAGCCGAGGACAAGAAGAGAAAGAAAAATCCGGTCAACAAAATTGGCACGGAAGAGGACGAGGTCCATGGAGAGGAGGTCAATCAAGCAACTCAAATTTTGAGTGCTTCAAGTGTGGCAAGTATGGTCACTATGCAAAGGAGTGCTACTCGGGCAAGTGTTTCAGGTGTGGTAAGTCTGGACATTTTGCCAAAGATTGTAGATCTGAAAGTAGAAATGAAGAGACGATCAACCTCACAAAAGATGTTGAAGAAGAAGCAACATTGTTGATGATGGCGCGTAGCTCGGGAGCTGAGCATAAGCAAGTGGTGAACTCGACAAGAAGACCAAGTAGCATGGAGAGTTCAGCAAGAAGGCTAAGTATCATTGTTAACTCGACAAGACAGTCGAGTAGCGTGGATAGGTCGGCAACTCAACCGAGTAGGTTGCATAGGCTGGTGAGACATGCAGATAGCCCACATAGGGTGGTGGAGCATGTAGATACCCTGGACACCATGGTGGAGCATGAGGCCAACTCGATTAACTTGGTGGAACGCCTACATAGCTCGGATAAGTTGGTGGGGCAAGTGGATTACTCAGATAGCTCGGTGGGGCAAGTAGATTACTCAGATAGCTCGGTGGAGCACGTGAAAAGCATGAATAGCTCAGAATTTGAAGAAGAAGAACTTCTAATCCAAAGGTTAAAGATTGAAAAAAGAGACTTGCAACAAAGTATTGAAAAGGAGGTTAGAGACAATTTAATTCTACAAGAAAGCATAGAGAGAAGGAAACAGGCTTTGCAAAAGCGGCGCTTGGAATTTGAAGAAGATGTTTCAAGCTTGCAAGAACAGTTACAAGTTGAGAAGGATCTGAGAGTTGCACTAGAGGTGCAAGATGAGAAGTGGCGACTTGAAATGAATACGGAGATTGAGGAGATTAAGCACAACAATACGTGGGTGTGGTCTGATCTTTCAAAAAGAAGTCGGCCTATTGACAAGAACTCAGTTAAGGACAAGTCGGTCACAAAGACAAGGAACCCAATGAGTAACAAGTCGGCCAAAGAGAAGAACAAGTTTGCCAGTAAGGATGCAAAAACTGAAAGAGCAGAGAACAAGTTAGTCACAGGGAAAGCGAAGTACAAGTCGACCATAGATAAAGTGAAAGGGAAGTCAGTCATGAAGAAAGCGAAGAACTTAACTACTCATGAAAGGGACAAGCATAATGTGAGGAAGAGTTATTGCACAGTTACTGCACGTTGGAAGCCATGATGAAGAATAAAGAAACAAAGATGGAGAATAAAAGAAGCATTTAAGTTTAAGGGGGAGTTTTGTTGGGTTTTTAATAAACTTAAATATATTAACCACTATAGGTAACTAGTCGTTGTAAGAAACTAGCTGTTGTGAGTGGTTAATGCACTAGCCGTTGGAGTCTATGTAGTTAATGAGTTAGCTGTTTATAGCCGTTTATAGCCATTGAGAGTACAATGATGAAGAAATGTGGGTCTATAAATATAATGTATTGTAAGAACAAATATAACAACAAGAGGTGAATAAAGTTTGTTCACAAGATTATAGAATTATTGTCTTACAAGTGCTAACATTAAGCTTGTAGTGCGGAATAGAATGTTTTGACAGACAAAAGTATACTTACTGAAACCTATTATGATTTTGCGGTTACTGCTGATAACACATCCGTTTCCATTATTTTTCCCATCTCCTTCATACCCCTTTGGACAAAAACAACTGTAGCTCCCTTCTTGACTGTTGCTGCATGTTGATCTCCCCTTTATACAGTCGTGGGATTCCTCAGCGCATTCATCAACATCTGAAAAATAATTGACGATTTTAAAAAAAGAAATGTTAAAAATTTGTTTATAGTTCGTCATTAATTTTTACAGTTGTTGATTGGATCGCTAGGCTTTATCCACTTCTGTTAGGCTCAATACCGGTTGAATCATTTGGTCAGATGCTAAGAATATTTACCGATTGGATATAACTATCTATTATTAAAAACATGACTACGGATTTTGTAGAAAATATAAAAGGAGGGAATACTTTTAAGATCAAGGCTACATGAAGAAGACTTTATAAAGGTAAAAAATGATCCGGAGAAGGTAAAACAATTTGAATGTTCTGAGTTGTTGGATGTAATACCTTTTTGGTTAGAACATTATAAATAGTAAGTTGGAAAAAGAAATACAAAATAATTAGCTCTCCGGTTTCGAAATAAGTGATGTTTTAACACAAAACAAAAACAAGTTTGTTATTTAAATTTTATCCTCAAATAAATAGTTAATGTAATAGCTTTTTTATTATTCTATGCATCAAATTTGAAGTAACTAATAAAAGAGTCTAGATGATTTTTTTTTTTGTGGTAATTTTTTATCAACATTATCAAAATCAGTATCCAATGTATTTTAAAGTCACAAAATAAAAATTAGTGCACAAAGATTCTGTAGAGAATAAAAAATCATAATAAAGGTTGTTTTATAAAATTGATTGTAATATAAAAAGACATAAAAAATGAGCGGAGCATTTACAGACCTTGACAGCCATCTGGTAGGTAAGGATTTCCTCGAAAACCAGCGGAGCATTTACAATGGTAACCAGGTCCCACCTTTGCATTGTGACATTCACTGTACTTTGACTTACACTCATAGCTTGAAGCATTCTTCTGAGCAGCTTGGCACGTGTTCCCCACTGCCCAATCCACAACCACAGGAAACGTGTTGCTTCTGTTAAAATTGATCAGATCTGTGATTGAGAAATCGTAGGCTCCGTCCTTAACCAGAAATGTATAACCACATGGGTAGGACTCAAACGGCTTGGTGTAGTTATCTTGCATAATATTTGAACCACAAACGTAGACGAATTCCGATAGCCTATGTTGAATTGGAGTCTGGCAACAAAAAGTGCCGGAGCATGAGTCGTAATGTATGTTGTGAATGTTGCTGTACATGGAGACGCAATAAGTGGGAGCGTATGCTGTTGAATCTTCATCATGTACTGCTCCTGCCGTGATAGCGCCCAATACAGTTAACTTGTTTTGCTTGGATGATAGGTGAAAAGGTTTGAGGTTGAAGCGGAAGTAGAAATAGCCGCCTGATTCACCAGTCTTGTTATCGACGCAACTTGTAACAACTGGCAATGAAACGTGCAGTTGGCCGTCGAGTGAGATGTCCAGCAGCCGCACCCTTGGATCAATTTTCAAGAATGGAATTGGTTGTGAAAGGGTTTTGTTGCAAGTGATGAGAAATGAGGTGTTGAGAGAACAGAGCTCAGTCAGACCAAAGGGAAATGGAATGCTAACATTGCCACACTTTGTTGGACAGTTTGGCTTTGACATAGGTTGAGTTTTAGCTGCTGCTGCAGCAGTCAGGAGCACAACGAGTAGCAGCTGATTTAAATGGACACCCATCTTCCCCCTGTTTTTTTTTTTTTTTCTTTCAACTTAATTTAGTCATAAGTGTGATCCGATCATCTACTAAGTATATCGAATGAATGACAGAAAGACTTGGGATCAATGATAGGTTCAATTGCCCCTTCCAATGGTTTCCTAATGCATTAAATGTTGTCAAAAGATGAGAAAATATATATATATATATATATATATATATATATATATATATATATATATATTTTTTTTTTTTTTAAATGGTAGGGAAGGGAAGACTCGGGGTCAATGATTCACCCTTCCAATTTATTTTCCTAAGCTGCATTTTTTGTATACACTATAATCGTTAGAATTAGAGGAAATAACTACATACAAAATTTTAAAAAATAAGGATAATATAATTGTACATGTTTTTTCTATAATGAAGTTAGATTATGTTTTATTGTTTTTTCATATCCTCCCTCTACTTTATTTTATATCGTCGCTTCATCTACTTTTACATCTTCTTATGTGTGATTTGGCTAGCATGAGGTATATTAATTATTAACATTTTGATTAATTATTGGATATCATCCATCGAAGTGGTTGGGTTTTATTGATTATCATCTACGAACAAAGGAGTGATGGGTGGAGAACAAGGAGCTTCTTGGAAGATCAATCAACCAGTTTTTCTCTATGAATAATGGATTGAATAAGATGTTGTGGTATAGAGATAGAGGAAATAAATAGAGTATTAGACGTCGGATGTTGATATGTACCCTAAATAATAATCTCATCTCAACTACTTCAATTTATACTTCCAAATATCTTTTATCAAAATGGTATAACTCATGCAAAAATTTTGGATATATTTTAAGATATTTCAGGCGACTTTTAAAGGAACAAGTTTTCCTTCTATGGATAATTATAAAGCATACTTTTTTTTATAAAGTTAAATGAAAAGATCATGCATCAAAATATAATTTTACCTTCATTAATAAATAAATGAAGTACATGTCTGTTTTATTAAGACCATTTATGAACAACTAAATGGTGTTTTGTTGAACGAGATTAAAAAGTGCATGCATGAATCAAACAGACATCGCATAAGTGCGTAGCCTTAATAAATAACTACCTTCTTGACATTTATAATTACTCACTTTTTTACCTCATTTACAATATTTATGAGATTCAATTTCATCTACTTCCAAAATGATAATGATATCCGATTTCAAATTTTATTCTTCACCTTCACATATCGCGATGACACTTAGAAATACCAATTGCTACTGATGTTCATAAATAAAATAATGAATTAATTCCAAGTAAACAAAAATATATTCTTGTTATTGGAACGAAAATAATAATTAAAAAAAGTGTTCATATACATAATAAAGAAATTGAAATTATAAGTAATATATTTCTTTTAGTTGAGCTAAAATTTTTATGTAATTTTCTTAAACCATAAATTTGTAATTTATTTTTGTATTTTTGAATATACTTTTCATTTTTACATTTTGTAAAAAAAAAATATAAAAAAAAAAACTTCTCCAAAATAAACAAAAAAAATATAAGAAATAACTTCATGTGACATTTAAAAAAGTCAAAGTCCCGTATTTGAAAAATAATGGACCCAGTAAACACGGACGGACCTAAAGGCTCCCCAACGTTTTTTTTATATTTTTTTAAAATATATTTATATATTATTACTTTATTTATATTAATTTAGTTTAAAATAAAATATATTTACATATTATTACTTTATTTATATTAATTTAGTTTAAAATAGCTTTTTTAAAAATTAAAATCATGATTTCTTCTTATGTAATTTCTTTTACTTCTTTATTTGGTTTTTCTCCTTGATACCTCTCTCTCTTTCTTTCCTTTTCTTTCTATCTCAATTTTTATTTTCAGCTTTTCATTATTTTCAAAATCAAATTGTACCACAATAAGATTGAGAAGTTAAGGAACATTTTGGACCAAACAATTTCTTCTTTTAACTAAGTTTATTTTTTACCTTTTTCTATTTTTGAAGCAATATGTTTTTCGTTTTTATGTGACTTTTCTATGTTCTAGGCATATCTCTATCCATTAGAGATCATAAAATCATGCTCTAATTGTTGATAGAACCTCTTCTTTTCGGAGATATAGATATTTTAGACTTTGAAATTGTGTAAGGGAATAACAATATTATGAATCTACTTTAAGGTAAGAAAAGCTAATCATTTAAAAGTTGTAATTTTTTTAAAATATTGAGTCTTGAATTTGAAATTTAATTTGGGGTATTCATAATTTGAGAAAATTATGGAGCATTATTTAAGAGTTGAAATATTCTTTATTATCATTAATAAGCAATCACAAGAGTTAAATATTAAATTTAATGACCAAGCAATGGAGTTGTTAATTCTAAGTTATACTTTAAATCCTAAGAATGCTTATAAAGCTTTTAATATTGATTAAATTTGCACTTTTGTAGACAAATATTATCCCATGGATATGGATTTCAATGAGCAAGAGAAGATTAATTTGAATTTTCAACTTCAATATTTCATTATTGATGCTTGTCAAGATTCAAACTTGAAGAATTTATCAACAATGCAAGAGTTGTGTACATGTTTGACAACAACAAAAAAGTTTGAAGTTTACTACTTGATTGATAGATTACTTTGTCTTATAATGACTCTTCTAGTTTCTACAACTACAATTGAAAGATTTTTTTCTGCAATGAAAATAATCAAGAACAAGTTTATAAATAAGATGGAAGTTGATTTTTTAGCAAACACTGTGATAATTTATATTGAAAGGATATTGCAATGAGCTTTAATTCTGATTCAATTATTGAAGATTTTAAATCTTTTAAGTCACTGAAAGAACGTAAAACAATACTTATGACTGAAGGTAACTTTTATTTGTTTTAATATAATATTGTTGATGATAAACTTTATGTTATACTTTCATATATATTATTGTTATTTTTTTAAATTCTATTATCATATGTATTTGTTTTGAATAGAGAAAATGATATGAAGAAATGAAAACTTTTTTAATTAAAAAAAATTATATATAAAAGATATAATTTGTCTCCCTACAATATTTATCCAAATTCCTTCGATGATAATAAAGTTGACTTTGATATCGAAAAAATTAAAATTAGAATTTGATATATGCAAGATGAATATTCCGTACTTTATTAAATAAATGCTTAGTTAAGTTTTATAAATTTGGATATTTTGGATTGAGTTTTTGTTAAGATTTTTTCATATTAAATACTTAAAATTTGTATATATTTTTCAGTTGAGTACTTAAGATAAATATTTCTTTTCTTTAATTCTTTTTTTAATTAGGTGATACGATCATTATCTTATTTTACCACCTAGCTTACCTGTATTTAGGTGTTATAAAGTGTGAGATTTTGTGTTTAATATAAAAAGATATTGTGAAAATGTAAAATGACAAATAATTTTTATTTTTATTGAAAATGTGTTAAATAACTAAGACGATTCCATCAATGTGGTGACAAGGACAATCCTTTAATCGTTGCAGTCAATGAAAACATGATGGATATCGCGGAAGATCCCATCAAATGGTGATCACGAGTACAATCCTTTGGTCGCTTTAACTGATGATTTTATTATCTCAACATGCTTTTAATCTATAACAATATATAAAGGGGATTCCCCTTTTTATGTCCACTTTTCAAAATATCGATTTTACCCTTTAAATATAACAATTTATTAAATTTTTTAAAATTGACCGTTACTTTTACAAAAATTTTATAAAATTATATGTCTCTGCTTCTTCTTTATTTATTAATGGTTATTCTTTTATCTGTTATGATATATTTAACTTTATTTTTAATAAATATAATTCTAATATATATATTAACTTAATAACATTATCATATTATCACCTACTAATATAATATCACGTATATTTAAAAAATATATACACACAGACGCGATAGCGCCTGTGTTACGCTAGTCATAATAATAAAATTCATTCATCATTTTACATTAATAGCAAATTTTGAAGTAATAACAAGACTACTTATTTTTTTAATATGTGGAGAGACAAATAAGCAAGTTCACGGGAAAAAATAGTCCAGTTAACAAAAAAATTAAACTGTACAAATTCAATTGAAAGATATAAAAGTTTTAAATATTCAATAAATATAATAATAATAATAATAATAATAATAATAATAATAAAACTCAATTAAAGATACCCAAATTTATAAAAAACTTAAAACTTAATTAAATTTTAAATAAATAAAAAGATAAAAAATATCTTTCCTCTGTTATATAAAAAATTAAACTAAAAAGAAAAATCACTTACGAATGTACGACCTTTTTATATAAACAGAGAAAATTATGTTTTTACATATCTATAATTAATAATTAATAGTATGCATAGTATAATTAAAGGGAACACAAATGAAACTTTTACCAGTGTTTACAACCACAAAACTCACTAGAATAATTATAAAAAAAAAAAATAAGCAAATTTCAAATCTTTGCTAAATGAAGCAATTGTCGGACATGGTTACAAACCCAGCATGTGTGACTCTGATCTTCCAACATGGGATTAGAGTAAAAAAAGTTACGTAAATTTAATTTATTTTTTATTATTATTTATTTTTTAAAAATTAAAGTGAATAACCATAAAAATAAATTAAAATTACGTGACTTTCCTTTCAAAAAGTCACTGAATTCGCTGAAACCGCTCTAGTCCCAACGCACACGACTCTTGGCACACTTAAATGCCTATTGGCAACGTCTACTACTGTCTCATGTTTTCCAGTTTCTCAGTTTCTCTCACCTATACACAATGTTTCTATCTTTTCTGGGAAATCCTGGCAGACCCAATTTGTACTCCTCTCTCACGTTCTACAAATGCTTATTGTTTCTAAGAAATCTCTCAACTGCAATTGCGCATACTTTGCCTAATCGATGCTACAATGTCCAAACCTTAATCCCATTTTTTCTCGGTGACCATTGTCATGTCTTAATAAAAAAATTTATGCACTCCACACTTTGCCAAATTAATTATCTGATTTTGTTTTCAGTCTCTTGTTTCACTACAACATCTCCGAAAGCCATGACATGCATAAATAAAAAGCACAAGCTGCAGAATCTTAGATTGGCACGTGCCAGTTGGTTTAAAAAAAATTTAAAATTTAAAAAGAAAGATTAAGAGAAAGTTAAAAAAGAAAACTATAAATTCAGACGTGACACACAATTAATTAATGTTGTCAATAATATTCTAATGAAAAAAAAAACAAATTAAAACAAATTAAAAAAAATGCAATTGGAATGACTTAAAATTTGAAAATCCAATTAAAATTCTAAGATGTAATTTCACCATTAAAACTTTGAGTGGAACAGCTTTTTTGTTTTACAATTAATGTTGTCAATAATATTCTAATGAAAAAAAAAACAAATTAAAACAAATTAAAAAAAATGTAATTGGAATGACTTAAAATTTGAAAATCCAATTAAAATTCTAAGATGTAATTTCACCATTAAAACTTTGAGTGGAACAGCTTTTTTGTTTTACATTGACTTCTCTTACATTAATTCTTAGTAGTGTTAAATATGTTTTTAATCCTTAACTTTTAATAAATTTTGGAATTAGTCCATTTCAAAATTTTGGATCAATTTAGTTTTTCATCTTTCGAAAAATACGTGGATTTAGTCATTTTAATCAAATTTTATTAGGTTTATTTGATGTTTCGTATGCATTTTAGGATTGTATTTGAGTTATTTATATTGTTTGACACATTTTTGCTTTAATATTAAGTCAAATACTATTATGAAACATGCTTGAAATATCAAATAAACTTAAAAAAATTTGATTAAAATAACTAAATTCACGTATTTCGAAAGATGAATGATTAAATTGGTCTAAAATTTCGAAATGAACTAATTTCAAAATTCACTAAAAGTTAAGGGATTAGAAACATATTTAATCTTTCTTAGTACAAATCAAATTGAAACTCAAATTTATGTTGTGCACTTAACAAGGCATATTAAGCAGGTCAATCGTTTGAACATGTAGAACGTGTTTTGTTTAGTGAATGATTGTTTATAGGTAATTGAAAACATTGATTTGAGGGATATATGTTGTTCTTTTGTATGAAATGCAAAGTGAAGCGGAACGTTGATCTGCGAGATTTATTTTATTATAACATCCTACTTGTAACATATATGAGATTTGGAGGTGATTCTTACCACTTTACTAAAATATCCTTATTATTTTAATACAATAAACTAATACAAATGTTGCATTGTACCCCTTTTCTTGTTTCCACCATTTTTGTTTGTCTAGGAGATGCATGTAGGGATGGCAACGGGGCGGGGCGGGTACGGGTATCATGATCCCATTCCCATCCCCATAATAAAAATTCATCCCCATCCCCATCCCCAAACCCAACGGGTATACAACTTTTGACCCATCCCCATCCCCACCGGGTAACGGGTATTTTCTTATACCCATACCCATACCCATTTTTTTATTGTTCCATATATCAATTAAATAT
>Ga0209589_1011986_pt1 | contig 11944 bp, 6 predicted proteins | sample CowpeawhiteBW_FD_187525 | JGI IMG/M metagenome (GOLD analysis project Ga0209589, IMG submission 187525) | Root nodule microbial communities of legume samples collected from California USA - Cow pea white BW (SPAdes) (version 2) | ecosystem: Host-associated > Plants > Roots > Nodule | place: USA...
ATTCCTCTTTTTGTGTCCACATTTCATAATACCCGTTTTACCCTTAGTTATTTTAAAAATTAATTATTTTATAAATAATTTACTTTTAATCATTTTTCTACAAATCTCTTTCGTCTTAAATCATCATTATTACTATTATCTATATCTATAAAGGGGATTCCTTTTTTTGTACACATTTTAAAATATCAATTTTACCCTTTAAATATAATAATTTATTAAATTTTTAAAAATTAACCGTTACTTTTATAAACTTTTTATAAAATTGGCTATCTCTGCTTCTTTTCTTCTTTATTTATCAATGATTATTCTTTCACATGTTTTGATATATTTTACTTTATTTTTAATAAATATAATTTTAGTTTATATATTAACTTAATAATATTACAATATTATCACCTACTAATATAATATCACACATATTTAAAATATCATATACACAGGCGCTGTCGCGCCTGTGTTTATACTAGTATCAATAAAGAGAATACACGATCCAAGAATTCCAGGTAGGAATAACAAAACAATTTGTATACGTTAATATATATATATATATATATATATATATATATATATATATATATATATATATATATATATATATATTACTCACTTATCGATGAAACGTGTATATACATATGCTATTTGACTTCAAATCATATTCATTATCTTTTAAGAATTATTAGTGAATCATATTTGAGATAAGTGATGAAAAAATTATTGGTGAAAAAAAATATTAATCATGGAATAATATTTTAAATTTTGAATTTATATATTTTTATTTTTTATTTAGACTTATGAAATCATTATAAAAATTCTGAATTTTAAGAGGGATTTATTAGGAGAGGTTAGAATAACCTCAGGTAATTCATAGGCATAACGAATATTTTTTAAATGAATCGTCGAAAATTTCATTGTTCTCTTTTTCACGGTTCCTCTTTCCTCATTGATAGAGTAAGTTCTCTTCTATTACTCTCATCTCTACTTCATTGGTACTTCATCTCTCGTTCTCATCTAAAAGAATTTCGTTTGCCCTCTCTCAATATCATTAAAAAAGTTTTCATTTGTTTCCAATTTCTCATTCTCTCAATCGTTCAATCTTAGCTTCGAATTTCGTTTGCTTCCATTTCTCTTTTCGAATCTTCATCAGTCAATCGCTAATCTGGTAATGGCTTTCAATTTGTTTTTTTTTTCACTTTCATGTTAATTTCCTACTTTCTCTCTTTCGTCGAAGTATGTTCTTCTTTGTGTGATTGCGAGTTTAATGGCTCTAGTTTGTGCGTTGCAGCAAGTTCGTGTGTTCGTAGTTCGTATTGCTCCATAGCTGCTTCACATGTTCGCAGTTGATTTGCAGGTTTGCTACTTGACCTAACCTAAAGCTATTACAACAATTGAATGTGTTAATATAATTTGTGTTTATAAAATTTTTCCAATGAGGTTTACTGTAATGGAAGGGTAGTTGATGTTGGAGATGAAACCAAAACTCGATGTGAGGTTTACTGAAATTGTGAGGGGCTGAACGTGCTTCTTAAGAGGGGCAAAGTGATTCAATGAGTATATCTTTTCATCTTTTTCTTAAGAATATTATTTCAAATCATAGTGATGCATATTCTACATCTTTTTATTATAGCTTTGGTAGTAATGCATATTTAACTCTCATAGTGTCACTAGTGCAGAGAAGGGAAATGACAGCGGTTATTTTTAGCTTTTTGCTTCGGGTCCGCAACCGAGGTATATACGGCCGAGGTAAAAATGTAGTACTTTATGCCTCGATTACAAACCCGAGGCATATTTAATATTTACCGCCTCGGTTTTCTCATAACCGAGGCCTAATGGGTATCAGAAATTCAAAAAATAAAAGAAAATTTAATACCCTTTTTGCCTCGGGTCTGTTTTAACCGCGGTAGAAAGTTACATTTACTGCCTCGGGTCTGTTTCAACCGAGGCATATGACATTTAAAAAAAAAAAATTCGAATAGTTAAATATTCGAATAGTTTTCCTATTCCATGATGGTGAACATACAACATTTCTACGTAAACTTTCACCTCCAGTCCTGTTGGGAATAATTTGATCCTTTGCAGCAACAAAACAAGCTGATCCCATGATAACTGTTGGGCATACACACAACACAACAGTCAATCTATCTTACATTCAAAGATACAAATTAAAATAAGGTAAGTTAAAGACCAGGCAATGCAGAAAACACATCCTCTTACATATCAGAAGCAACCCAAACATTCTAACAACAAAGTCTAATCCTACCTCCTTTTAAGAATAAACAAAATGAAAATTCAATTAAATTCAGTTTACTGCTAAAAAGTATTAAAAACCATCTAAAGGCTAAAAGTATTAAAAAGTATCATGCTTCTTATAGTCAGGTTCACTTGTTGCTACTTCAACTGGATGACCAACTAAGACTAGCGGGCTATGTCCCTGAATTGGAATCTATTTTATAGTGATGCAAGAAAGATTGAGATTATAATGAAAGAAAATGATACATTTGTTGAGTGGTGATAGCAAAATATTAAAAGGTGCAAAGTCAATAGAACATGCCTTTTGGAAGCCATCAAGGATAGCCATCATCATAATATTGGTTCATCTCCTCCCTGCTTCATACTTCTTTAATGAATTCACATGCAACAGCTTAAACAAAGAAATAGTCACATTAAGTTTATACACAAACAAATTAGTACTTTCAAAGTTACTCAAATTTTGCTGAACTTAGATATGAATAACTTTTTACAAATATTAAATGTTAAGTATCACTTCCTAGAAACCACAACAAGTTCAATAGTCTCCACAAGGCCATGATTCCAGTGATAGTTTCTCGCAAGGCATCACTCTGAAGCTTACTCCACCACAAAAATACAACGACAAATCAGAAACTCAAAAACAACAGTAAATATTATTCATCAATGAATAACTGTGAGGGATATTGTCCACACGATAAAAAAGCATAAGAAATAGGGAGGAAAACGGTGAACAGAAGCAAATGAAAGAAAAAAGTAAAGGCACTTCATCTTTTCCAATCAGCGGATAAGGATCTCAAAACGCTGTAAAGAAAAAAATCAGACAGACAAAATGGTTATCTGGTGGAGCAGAACAAAGAGAGACAAAACCCCAATGGCAAACGTTCAGAGTAGAGAAAATACCTGAAGCCGATAACCCTAACTAGGTCATCCGACAGTGGCAGTGCACGGCTCCTCGATGGTGCAGCGACAGTGATGGTTGGTCGAAGAAGAAGAAGCCACAGTGGCACCGGAAACCTCCTCGACGGTGCAGGCGATGCAGTGGCGGTGCAGTGCAAGCGACGAAATGATGGCCTAGCACGTCGGAGGTGTGCGAGATGGTGGGAGGTGTACGGGACGGTGGGAGGTGTGCGGGATTTGCTCGGAGCTGTGCTGGACGTCGGAGAAGATGAAGGATTGCAGAAGTGCACCGCTGCACAATGAAGAAATGGGGTTTTTTAACCCTACAAAGGGTCACTATTGCCTCGGCTAGTAGCTGGACCGAAGCATATTGTCTCACTACTGCCTCGGTTAAAAAAGAACTGAGACATATTGCTTCAGTAAAAAAAAATCAAATTATGAGTCAACGCAGTGGTCAAAATATTTTTTTAGCGATATGTCTCGGTTAGTATAACAACCGAGGCATAAAAGATGACTTTAATTACAAAAATGCCACCGCATGTTTATATGTCGCGGGTGCGCAGAAACCGAGGCATATACTGCGATGTAAAAGCTTTAAATTGCACTAGTGTCTCTTCCTCTTGCAAAAGCATATTCTGCAACATCTGTATAAAACATCTCACTAAAATTATGCATTAAGAAACTAGAAGGTTGGATATACAAGTAGAGCCATATCATACAAAATTTGCTCAAATGTTTTGACAATAAGATCATGGTATTCCCTTAATTAAGATAAATTAATAAAATATGTTTGCAGACTATCAAAATTGTAGAAAGTTCTATCAAGCTTTCTCTCGATCCTCTAACTCCTAAGCTTGCCATTATTACAAATGAAGAAAGAAGTAAAAGAAGGAAGGTCAGTTTAGCTCAAATTCGATTGATTTTTCTTTCTCAAAATCCATGTCTACTGTTGTTGGTTCTTATGGCTACATTGCTTCGGGTAAGAAAATGTTAATTACACATAGGTGCAATAATAATAGCAATTTTAGTTGTCAGAGTACTTGAGTCACATTTTAATCTTTTGTTTTGATTATCTAATCAAGATAATCAATATAGAAAATGTTAATTACATTTTTATTATCATTAATCAAGATTATCTAACTTGCTTGTTATATCACATCTTGCCAATTTTAATGCTTGTTATGCCTTCCATACTTTTCAAGGTCTTCCTATCTTTGCAATTGGTCTTGGGCTTAACACATTTGACAAAGCATCCGTAGGAACTTTTAATGGCTATGTTTGAACTTTTGGGCACTATCTATTTCTTCATCTTAAAAGCTTTGTGTTCTTATCTCTTCTAACACTATTTTGCATGCTTGCATAATTTCAGGTCCATTATTATGTGCAGTCTCATATTCAAATTAATGTATATCGTAATCATGTAAAATTGGTGGGCATTTCACTTTGAAGTCCTCTTAAATTCTTAATTATTTTATTAACCTACTAATTTAGCTTCTGCCCTTTTGTTTGTTTTGACTATGCTTGTAGCCTTTTGCATCAAAGAAGCATGGCCATTCTAATACTACATGTATAAAAGTTTTGAATATGACTAGTGTGAAGTTGTCATCCCTGAATCAAATCAAGGTACTTTCTAATTCATAAAAATACATGATCATCAAAATGAATGCAAATCAAGGTACATCAACATGTGTAAAAAATTTTCGGGGTCTTCTTATATGTTGAGTTGTCTTTCATGTTGATGTAGTTGTTAACAATAATATCATTCATTGATGATCTGAACTACCCTGAGAAAACAAATACTCATTACACTATAAATGTTCTATACTATTTTCAGCCTGTTGGAAGGTATTCCTTCTGACTTTCTTTTCTGTATGATATTTTTGTTCATTATATTGGTTTAAGTTATGCACCTAGCAATAATGCTTAACACTTTGCATTGGCAGGTTGAGAATCCACTTGTACAAGAGAGAAGTGCAAGTCTTGCCGAGTTGTGGGCGAGATGAATTGTTGAAAGTAAAATGGTTGTTTTTATTTTGTCGTAGAGATGCTAAATATGAAATTTTATCCCCAAATAAGAGACAATAGCACATGCCTATGAATCAAAATCTTTGTTGTATTTCTAATCACTTCTTTGTATGTTCTTTCAAATTCAGAGACTTGGGTAGTTATAATTTCACTAGAACTTTGAGTCTAGAACTTGGCCAACTATCCTCCCTTCAATTTCTGTATGTATGCTCTTCCCCTCTCTAATATTTCTTTAGTCTAAAAACATTAAAATATCAACTGAAACCAATCATGTTAAGATGATTGGGTATGACATAAATAAGTACTGATTTTCTCCTATTCTCTTATCGTTTTTTAGAAAGATGGATTAAGAATTTCATTTTAGGGAGCTCTATGAAAATAACTTAAGTGGGAAGATTCCTCAAGAACTTGGTAACTTGACAAACCTTATTATTATGGATTTGTCTAATATTAAACTGGAAGGAAGCATTCCAAAGTCATTTGGCTACTTGAAGTGTCTTTAAAACATAAACTAGACACATTTTCTTGAATCAAAAAATTGTGAATTTAGCTTTTATTGTGTTGATGATATAGATGGTTGAATGACAATGAGTTGTCAGGATCAATCCCAAGAGAGATCACTCTTCTTAAAAATCTTATAGTCTTGTAATAAGATTCCTTTTCTTTACTTTGTTTTTTCTTATGCTTTATTTTGGATTTTTTTTTTGTTTTATGATGATAGTTTGAAATAGAAAAATCCGAAATCAAATTATTTTTAATTTTTTGTTAAACTATCAACTAATATGAAACCTCAATTGTGTTTTATAGTAATGTTTCTAATAATCACTTGTCAAGCCCATCAATAGATAACATCACTCAATCGTTCTTGATTGTAAGGTATGGTAACTTAAATAGCTATTCAATATTGAATTCATAACTCGTGCTATATCGCCTAAAATCTTGACATTTTTAATTCATAACTCGACTAACTGTCCAAGTATGTTCATAAAAAAAGATTAAAAAATGTTTGCTTTTAACTCTAAGCAGATACACTATGCACATTCGGGTCAAGAATTTATTGGCAATTGACCCAGAAGATGAAGCGCCAGTGAAAAGTGACCTTACGAAGAATTCCAAGGTGTTTTTGTTTTGTGTTTTGCAAATTTATGGTACCTTGAAAGACATAAGCACTGAAATTAATGGCATTACATTATATTAAAATACATTCATATCTAAAATGACATGATTAACACGGTTACATAATTGATGCCATTGTATGATATTTTGAATGAGTCCCCAAAGGGTCATAGCCACATGGTTGTCATTGTTAAAAACTATGACAAGATTGAATAACAACCTTCAAACAATAGCGCATGTGGTAAGCACATGATGTAATCAAATTAAACTATGCTAACATTTTATTTAGATTTCCTCTTCAACAACAGGGTTCTATGAACAATGTAAAGATCGTTTGCTCAAGCTAATTATTTCTATGACGGATGAACCTAAGCCAACAAGTAATATCAAATTTTAAATTTTTAGCAACCACACTTCTACACAATGTCCGAGGAAAGTGAGTTGAACAAGAAAAAAGACGATGATGTATCAGTCACTACTAACGTGGCAGCGCAAAAGCACTTTCGCCAAATCCAGCACATATGTCAAGGGGATCTTGGATTACAATTTTGAAGGTGGTGAATTAGAGTTTGTAATAGTATTTTAGGAGTCATATTTAATTTTCTAAGTTGATGTTGTTCGAGAGTTAGTACTGCACTAAGAGAGAAGTGAAATAAATGTAAGTACATGAACTATAAGGGTTATATACTTAATGCTTTGGATTTATGACTGGTTAAAATTGTAGATTTTGTTTTTGTTTTTTTATGAATGATATAGGAAAATTATAAATACAAAATTTAAAACCTCTGCCTTTCATAATTTTTCATTTATTTTGTAAACTCCAGCCATTACCGAGGGTTTTGTAAACCCCAGCCATTACTAGGGGTTTTGTAAACCCCAACCATTACTAGGGTTTTGTAAACCTCCAATAAGTTGTGCTAATACCAGGGGTTGCTAAAAAACCCTAGTAATCTCTTAGCTACCTGGGTCTTCTAGGGGAAGTGGGAACCCCTTGTACATTCATGCCACCAGGCGATAACCAATAACCAACAATTTTCATGATTGGCTGAGTGGGACGCGAGTTGGGGAAGTATATTGGGGTTCACTTGGAATTATGCATGTGATAATGGGAAATAATTGGGACCAATTGTATTGTGGTATGTTTTATGCATGAAAAATGATTGGGTAATTAGGTGCTACTTGATTTGGAATGAGATATTTGATGGAGAATTTAGTGCAGGGTTGTTTGGCAGTAATGTATGTCAAAATATACAACCAAAATCCCCTTCCAACGATCAAAAGGAGCCTGCCCCTAGTGTTTATGTTACACAATTAGTTGTTTCATTTTAGTTTTCTTTTCTCACTCTGTTTTGCGCTTATATAAGGCAAAGCTTATGGAAGGAATCTCCAACTTTTTCCTCTTTCAATAATACTTGCTTCCTTTCTTTCCCCTTTACTCACGTCTTCCACTGATGTGCATTCACTATCAAGAGGCACCAAAGATTCGTTCATACATAGATATCAAGTTTATTAAGATGGAGTCAGAGTTATTCTTTTAAAGAGATCTACTGTGCATTTCTTTGATCCTTCTTTCTCCATTTTTTTTCTCGTCTCTTTGTTTGTTTGTTCTCCTTATTCCAATGGGAGCGAAAAATGAGTCCAAGGCTGTTACTGCCATTAAAAATTTCAATGCTCTGCATAGTTTCCTCTATCTGCATCCCAGTGAGAATCCTATGATCTTGCTCATCTCGCCTGCGTTGGGATCGCATAATTACCATTCATGGAGCAAGTCGTTTTCCACTGCTCTTAGCGCGAAGAACAAGCTTGAGTTTATTGACGGGGCTGAGCCTAAATCAGCTAAAACAGATCTTACCTATCAGACATGGAAAAGGTGTAACAACATGGTGGTATCTTGGTTGACTCACTTTGTCTCATCATCGATTAGGCAAAGCATAATTTGGATGGACAAATATGAAGATATATGGAAAGATCTTAAATCCATGTTTTTTATGGCAATTTGCTTCGCATATCTGAATTACAATCAGAGGCTTCTTCTCTTAAATAAGGAAAGGCGTACATGACTGAATATTTTACCAAGATTCACATTCTTAGGGACGAGCTTGACAATTTTCGTCTAGATTTGATCTGCAATTGTTCTAGTAAGTGTTCTTGTGATTTAGCTAATGTTTTTCACCAAAGGAAAATGGAAGATCACGCTATGCAATTCCTTAGGGGTTTGAACGAACAATATAACAATGTCACTTCATATGTGTTGATGATGGATCCGATTCCGCCAATTTCCAAGATTTTCTCGTATGTGGTGCAACAAGAAAGGCAGATTAGGGCAAATAATCTTTCAGGTGGAGTAGAAGTCAAGATCAACAACATTGTTGTCACTTGTGACTACTGCAAGTCTGGCCACACCGAGTTCGTTTGTTTCAAAAAGCATGGTTTCCCAAATAGCAACAACGTTGACAATAAGAATATGAGATATGTCGAGGAAGTTTGTTCGTTTTGTGGTAGGAATGTCACACCATTGACAATTGCTAGAAAAGCATGGGTTTCCACCTGGGTATAAAGCCAATAGCAAGAGGCAAAGAATGAGTCGAGTGGACAAGACCGTGATTTTAAACTCTCACAAGAGCAATATCAAGCCTTGATGGATCTACTAAAGCAAACTAATGGTAATGTCAATGGTAGTGTTTCTTCCAATCAGGTTGGTCCTATTGTTTTATGCAACATGAATAAAGGTAACAATAACCATGTCTCTCTAATTAGCTTCAACAAACATAATGATTGGATTATAGATTGAGGTGCCACAGACCACATATGTTATTCTCTTTCAAATTTAATCCTTTTTAAACAAATATCTCCCATAGATGTTACTTCACCTGATGGAACTAAGGTCAAGCCACCCATTTGGGTACTGCAAAGGTTTTTTAAAATCTATACATAAAAAATGTTCTTTTTATTCCTACATTTTCATACCATCTGTTATCTATATCTAAACTGGTTTCTCATTCCAATTGCATTGTTATTTTCAAAACTAATGAATGTTTTATCTAGGACAAGACCTCAACCAAGAAGATTGGTACAACTAAACTTCAGTTAGGTCTGTATGTGATCCAAGATGACACTAAAGCCCAAGAAAATACTTCTTCATAAATCTGTAATAGCATTGTTAACAAGAACATTTGGCACATGTGTCTTGGCCATCCTTCTCATCAAAGAATGGCCATCCTTAATAAGAGGTTTCCTAACATAGTTTTACCTAAAAATTCAAATTGCGATGTTTGCCATTTAGCTAAACAACAAAAGCTTTCTTTTCCTAATAGTAAATCGTATGCTACTTTTTCTTTTGATTTGATACATATGGATAGTTAATGGAAAATAAAAAAAATGTGAAACAAAATTTTCTTCAGAGATTTGTCAAACTTTAATTTTAGCAAAAAAAAGAGATGGAAAAAAAGAAAAAAAAGGAAAAAAGAAGGAAGAGTCCAATTTGTTTTTAATTATTGCACTCCTTCATGAGCCCAACAACTCAACATATTGTCTACACTTTGTTCCTGAAAGAGAAATTAGTGATATGATTGTAATAATTAGAAGCAATATCTCTTTAAATGGTAAGAATCAATATTACTAATTTGGATTGATTTTGTTCTCTGATTTGTTGACGGTTAGAATTCATATTATTAATCTTGATTGATTTTGTGCTCTGATTTGCTGCGATTGGATTCCCGTAATGTGTTTCAATCATGACTAATTCTTTCCTTATATTATTCATTACAATTAAGGCTGAGATTGCATTGATATTGCAAGGTGTGAGTATAAATATGCACTCTGTCATATGGAAAAAAAGGACCGAAAAAAAATATTCTCTACACTTCTTTAATTTTTTCCCATCACCACTCCCACATACATAACTCTTTCTTTATCTCTCTTTAAAAAAAAACATATCAAAGGAGGTAGAAAAAAAGAAGAAGAAGACATTCTCTATACTCTCTATTTCTCTCTCATCACCACGCACACACACACATCTCATTTTTATCTCTCTTGAAAAAAAAACACAAAAATATTATAAAAGGAAGCAAGAAAAAGAAAAGACAGAAGGAACGTCATTGTTAATGTCTTTTGCTTTTGATTTTTTTTTAATTTTCATTATTATTTTTTAAATCATAAAAACATATTTTTTTTCCATTTCTTTGGTGTTTTTTTGACCGCTCGTGTTGCATGACACCCATTTAGACTTTCGTTCCTTTTTTCTAAAAAATATATACCAATCTAAGAATAAAAAAAATAGCTTTCTTTGTTTACTCTTTAATATCTATCTGGTTGCTCAAGTCACAGTGACATCCACATCCACTCTTAAATAACTTCAAAATAATATGAAAAATTATAAAAGATTAAAAAGATAAAAAAAATCAAAAATAAAAAAAAAAATTATTTTCCGTGTCTGTCCGGCCGCTCGCGTTGCGTGACACTAATATTAAAATAATACTAAAAATTTAAATGAAAAGATTTTCAAAATTATTAAAAAAATTAAATCATTTTTCAAATAATTTTCCAAATAGTTTTTCTACGTAATCCTGATTCTCCATTCACATGGAGATACGTAGGAGTGATGATTAATCCTCGTCTGGCCCAAAAAATCAAAAAAAAAAATTGTTTCTTCTCTAAATTCATTTATTATTATTTTTAGGGAAAATAAATATTTTAAAAAGCCACATAACTTTTGCATATTTAATTAAAGGTATTGCCTTAGGACAAACATTGTGGGGTGCTAATACCTTCTCCACGCGTAACCGACTCTCGAACCCAAAATCTGGTTTTTCGCAGACCTTGTTTTAGCTTTTTTTGGTTTTTCCTTAGTTTTCCAAAATAAACTATGGTGGCGGCTCCAAATTCTGCTTTTACAAATTTTATTTTTGGTTTGTCATTCCTTCGCGATTTCGGTTGCGACAGATGGCGACTCCACTAGGGATGCTAGAGAGTCAGACCATTTATTTGGATGTGCAAAATTGATGTGGTTTTTCTTCATACTTTTTCTTTCTCATTTTTTTTTCTTTTTTGGGTATCTGTATTTTTATCTCTTTTTATATTTAGAATAATTGTATGTGTATATTCTTCTTTATTTTGGTAATTGGAATGATTGTTAGGTGGGGGTTTGGGTATACATTGTATTCTCCCTTCACACACACACACACACACATTTTTTTCATTACATGAGTGAGGCCCTATACCCGGGTCCTAGTTGCTTAGAGTTAGAGGGGATTGTGTAGCAGTGTCACAGTGGATGTACTTCCTAAGTGGTCATTCTGAGAACCCCAGCTAGAGTTCGTTTACTTCATTGGTACTCTCACTTCTTGTTGTTTACCAACTGTCGTGGGAAATGATATGAAGTGGGCCATAACTCTAGTGATCTTGATCTTTAGGTAGTAGGGAATTATCCTTGTGAGCACATATACTTTGCCTTAGAACTCTAAGTTTCAAACCTATGTTAAATTAAGACACAAAAGGGAGAATATTTTCGTCCTTTACCCTCACCTTTCCTTGTATATTTGTATAACATTTATATAAAATTAAATTTTGTTTCAATTTGAAGGGGGACAAAATTGCTAATTTTTACAAAAATTGGGACTAAATTGAGACAAATTAAAATAAAGGGACCAAATTGAGACTA
>Ga0209589_1011988_pt1 | contig 11941 bp, 3 predicted proteins | sample CowpeawhiteBW_FD_187525 | JGI IMG/M metagenome (GOLD analysis project Ga0209589, IMG submission 187525) | Root nodule microbial communities of legume samples collected from California USA - Cow pea white BW (SPAdes) (version 2) | ecosystem: Host-associated > Plants > Roots > Nodule | place: USA...
AAAAAAATAAAAAAAAAAAAAAATACGAGATTGTATAAGAAGTTATCTAAAAATTATAACAAGTCGTGGAGAGAATTAGATAGATAGATTTATAATATATAAATAAATAAATTATTTTACAGATCAATTTTGTAAGATTAAATAAAATGAGTTAAACATAAAATATATTTTTTTAAAGAAATCTGTATTTATTTTACTTAATTCTATTTTATGGTAAAATTTATCTATTTTATAGTAATATTGAATTGAGTAAAAGTAAAATTAATCGTTTTATATAATATTGTCATGTTAGGGTGTGTGTATTTATTATAGGCTTTCATACGAATTATTTTAAATCGATACTTTCTGATAGATTGATTGGTTGTAAAAAGTATAGTTCTTAAATAACTATTAAATTCAATACACAGGAAATTAGAGAAGATATGAGCTAATATAGCTGGTTTACGTCAACTTCTGGTTTTTTTATATATAACTTCATCAACATACGAGGAATCTGATTGATTTAAAAAATTACATGTGTGTTTTCAATTATTATATTATTATTAATTATTATATATTAATAATAATAATAATAATTATTATTATTATTATTATTATTATATATATATATAACATAATTTATTATATATATATATAATAAATTATAATAATAAATGATATATATTTTTATATATAATAATAATTATTATTATTATTAATATATAAATATATATATATATATATATAATACTAAAAATATTTTTAAAAATATAATGATTAATATATTAATATATAATAATTAATAATTAAGAATATATAAAATAATAATAATTATTAATAATACATGTATATAATAATTAATACAAAAAAAATTATACATAAATATGAATAATAATTAAAATATTATTAAAAAATAATAATATATAATTATTATTAACATATGCATATAATAATTAATAATAATTAAAATATTATTAAAATTTAATATTTTTTTATTTGTTTAAAAAATTATTTTATTTTATTTTTATCATAAGGGTAGTTAGGTAATTATAAAATTTTTTATTATAAAATTAATCAATCACATCACTTACATCATCCAATAACTTTCACAAAATTCATCTTCAAATTTACTCACTTTATCCTTTAAATTCACTAAATAATTAAATAAATTTAAAATTTTATTAAATTTATTTCAAAAAATATAAAGAAGAACCTCTGTACAAAAATTTCTCTCTTTGCTTAGTTAAAAAAACGTTCATCTCTATTTACAAAACAAAGTCAAAATAATAATGTCATTTGTTATAAACAAAACTTATTATACTTGAATTCATATTTTATTTAATTTCTTATTTTGTTCGTTTTTTGAATTTTCTATTTTACAGTAATGATCTTGCTCACAATAGAAATTTCAATAAACTTAGTTAACAAACTATAATAATAAAGTTAAGTCCCTCATCAATATGTTTTGAAAATTGACTTTTCATATATTAATTTTTAACCTTTTTGCAAAATTTTTGGCGAAGTGTCCTTTAACTAAATAAAGTTAGGTTCCTCATTAATATGTTTGAAAATTTGAATTTTCATGCAATAAATTTTAAATCCTTTGAAAACTTTTGGTGAAGTGTTCTTAAAGTAAACAAAGTTAGGTCCCTTTTAGAAAATTGACTTTTCATATATTAAATTTTATCCTTTAATAATATTTTGGTGAAATGTTAAATAAAGTTAGGTCTCTCATTACTCTGCTTGAAAAACTTTTGGTAAAATATCCTCAAAATTAATAAAGTTGCGGGTGAGAGAAGAAGAAATGGAGAGAAAGAAATAAAGTGGAGAAGTAAAAAAAATTGAGATATATAAGTTATTTTGTTTAAAAAGATAAATTGGTGTTTTTGAGAATGTATTGTAAGGTTGAACACACTCTATAAAATACTAATGTTTTGATATTTGTTTTTTGTTTTCAAGTTAGTCCTAATCTTCGTCTCGTTTTCGACTTCAGGTTTAATGTCGTATAGGACTCAATCTTGATCTTTTCAATTGGATACAAATAAAGACATTTCAACATTTTGTTTAATTTAGAGTTTATTCTCAAAAGATAACTATTTTATCCTGTGTGCTTACCTATTTATACTATGTTGGATTTTTCATTATTTGTAATTAAGGAAATTACTATTTGAGGTTATATCTTCCATCTAATTTTGCTTAAGTGTTAATTCTAGTTTTAGTTGTGATTTCAACTCTCATGTCAAGGTGTTATGTTGATTTAGCCGGTGGTGGTAAAGGGACATGTTGAGATATCGAGGAAGCTTCCGATCATGCTAAGGGCCAAGGGGTTGAAATAGTCATGTGCCTCCGTGTTATCACGTGATGAGTTGAGAGGTTGACATCATCATAATTAGACATTTAACCCTTGAGAGACTGAGATCTATTCCAGTGAACATGACAAGATACTGAGTATTATTTAGATTTAGAAAATCAAGATTGAGTTATTGTAACTATTTGATATTATGTTATATCTTACTCTGTTTACAGAGTACATAAATAATAATAATTAAAAAAAAAACAAGTTCTTCTACACAACATATCTCATATTTTCAACTACCCTAAAAAAATCCTAGGAATCGCAAATTCAAAAAGTATGACATTGTATTGGAAAGTAAAGCAAAGAATTTATTCTTGCCCATGGAGAATCGATTCTTACCCATGGAGAATTGATTTTTGCCTAAAGAGAATCAATTATTACTCAAGCATAGACATGTTAAAGTGAGCTGGAACCTGTGAGTCAATCTGGCTCACCACGAGTTCAAATCGTGCCAAGTTAAAAAAAAATAAGATTTTTTGTGATTATGGGTCAAAATGGTTTGAACTCACTTAACCCACCACTTATTGAAAATAGATACTATGATAACCAAATTAGCTAGACTATATTGTTGATTAATTTTTGTGTTGTTTATTGCTTTTCACTTTCATCACTTTAATTTGTGATGAATGTAATAAAGATAATTATAGATTAAATAAGGAATCTTGTCAGCTTGGTGCATCATGTTGGGAAATATTTTTCTTATTTTATCATGCTTTTTTCAGTTATTTAGCAGATGTCAAATTTGAACTTTAATGCTTTACCTTTTATAAACCATTAAACAATGCAGGGAAGCTTTTGTTTCATGTAGTTCATGTGGAACACCATGTACTTTGAGAACTGCACATACAATGCACATACAATTGATGTGGGTGTTGGCAAAAGCTGTTAAACATATGTATGTGCAGATAGCTCCTAATTAGCTTGTTGATTGATCATAATTGCAAACTAAATATCATATTTCATTTATAGAGAATTTCAAATCAAGATCTCAATTGGAAAAGCTAGAAAAACTAGAAGATTGGCAAAGGGAGTTAAAGTATTGGAGGATGCACGATTGAAACAACCATGTTATGAACAAAATTTTCTAAATTAGCATGATAAAAATGTACAGTATTTTCATTTATGTTTTGTTGAATACCATGACAAAAACTGCCTAGTATTAGCCTTGTTATCTTGGACATGTATGAACATTTTCTTGAAAACAATTTATCAAATATTGGTAGTGAGCATGATAAAGACATTGGTACTTGATTTTACTGTAATTGTCATCTCATATGAGCCGGGTTGGGGACACTCATTTTTTGACCCAACCCGTGGTGAGTTAAAGTTGGTTACTAAAAATTAGTTACCTAGGTTTTAGCTACCAAAATGACTTAGTTACTAAATTGGTCTCTAATTAATTAGTGACCAATTTAGTGACCAATTATAATTTTTTATTTATAATAGTGAGTATTTTAGTAACCAATAATTTTTAATTTTGTAAATTGGTATCTAAATTGGTCACTATAGTGACTAACAACTTTTGGTTACTAATGAAATATTTTCTTGTAGTGCAAAAATAAGTCTTGCAAATTCTTTTGCGTGAGCACTAGTCATACAAAAACAATCAGAATGTAAAATTAATTTTTTTTAGACAATCTCAAAACAATATGCATAATATGGTAGTATTACAGGAATATTTCTCTTGGAATGTCAATCACTATCTATAATAATATTACTCAATGTTCATTATTTATTAATTAGAGAGTAACTTGATCTATCCATCTAACTGTAATTTAGTATTTGGAAAGAAATATTAAAGTAGAAGAAAACAAAAACCTTCATCCAAGAACAACTTAGCTTTACCCAAATTTTGATGAATTGAATAAAACATTAAGTATGTATTTAGTAGAAGCACAAACAACATGTTTAATAGAGCAAACACTTTAACATATTCTATGAAATTTCATATTTTGAGTCTTGTTTCTTATCAATTCTCCTTTTTATTGATGCTAGAATACTAAATGCTGCAACCTTATTCGATTGATCCATGTGTGAAAGAAACTACCAAATGCATCATTATAACTTCAGTATTCAAGGATAGATCTGAATAAGAGACAAATATCCCGTCAAAGGAGATATTTTGTAGTTCTGGAATCCTGCTTCAACGAACATTTTCTTCCATTCTTCTTCACTTCTCTCTTTTCCATTTAAAAAACATGTCATTCGCACATCCATGGCGAGCTTTAGTCCAGTAAGTTCGTGCTCATCTTGGTCTTCATTTATCACAGTTTCTATCAAAATTACTTTTCCTCTCTTGCCTTTACCAGAAATAGCTTCTTTGCAATTTTCTAATATCTTCTTACAATCCTTGTCATTCCAATCATGCAAAATCAACTAAAAAAATATTTATAAATTTGTTAATAACATACATCATGCCAATCCTAACAACATGAATCGAATAGTAAATTTGTATTCTAATCTATAAAAGAAATTTGCAGTAGTGAAAGAAGTTTAGGAAACGTTTCTTTACCTTAAGTAGAACTACATCAGCCTTGGGAATAGATTTGAACATGTCGCCACCAACATATGTCAAATTGTTGGTTCCCGACAACTTCTCCACAACATGTGGCTGGTCAAATACAGTGCACTTCACGTTAGTAAATGCATCACAGACAGCCTTGGCTGTGGTTCCAGTTCCACCACCGACATCCACAATGGACTCCACTCCTTCGAACACCCAATTGCAACCTCTTAATGCCACATTCATCATCTGAGAATCACAAGCCATTGCCTCATTAAACGACTCGTTAAATTTTGGCTTTTTACTAAGAAACTCCCACATATTCGATCCTAGGGAGACATCAAATAGTGTAACACCATCCTCATAAGTCCACTTCTTCAAGTGAGACCATACATGTGCTGCATTTGGCTTAATTAAAAGCTCTACCATTGGCGCAAGACTAAGATCAGTGCCTTTGACAAGAAGTTGTGATGCAGCAGATAGAGCATATGCTTCCTTTTCTTCTGTGTTGTGATGGACTCTTACAATCTGAAGGAATCCATTGTGTGCCAGGTAGCGTAGGAGACTTTTCACACCTCTAACTTTAGTTTGTGGAATTTGTAGAATGGATACCAACTCTATTAGTGTAATTGGTTGATCATGGTTGTGCATTATGTCAGGTATGCCAAGCTCAATCATCCATTTAATACTCATACCATCTACTGCATGGTCATGCAAGTGTTTGTACAAGTGAACTTGACCTTCAAAGATCTCATTTGCATTGCACTCATGATGACCCATGATGTGATTTGATGTGTTTGATGTGAATTTGTATTGTGGTGTGGTGTTTCACACTTTGTCGCCCTTTATATAAAGATTCATAAAGCTAAATAATATATTTGAAAATTTAATAATATATGGATATAATATATTTGACGGAGGGAAATAGTTGAAAAAGAAAATAAGTCATGAGTGCACATTAAAGATGACAAATAAGCCTGTCCCCGTGGGTATTGCCTGAACCCGTCCCCATTTTGACGGGAAATCCCCGTATTGACTGGGTATGGATATGGGGAAGGCCCGACTTTTTCAATTGGGTATGGGATGTATATATCCCGGCCATAATACCCGTCCTGCCACATCTCCCTCCCTATTTAAATTATTAAAATATTAATTAATTAAGTAATCATATATATATATATATATATATATATATATATATATTTTCTATTTTTTATTTATTCTATTTATTTTTTTTGTCTTGAAATTCATTCACATCTCCAATATATTTTTCATCTTATCATAATTATGTTAAAATGATATATATCAATTAAAAAAAATTATGTCTCACATTTGATTATTTCTATTATTTTTTAATATTTTTATTTATTATATATTTTCCTTTAACATGAGAATGCTTAATACTCTCAATTTAATTGTTTAATAGCATAAACATTTCATTTACTAGTAATAAAAAAATTATTTACTTACTATTATTCATTTTTGTTTCATTTGAAGAACTTTTTTGTTTCGCTAAAACAATTTTCGTTATTTCTCAACCATTGAGTATATATGTTAATATTTGAAAATTTTTCTTAGATCTCTAAGGTATTTTTCATCTTATCATACCCTTCATTATACATTTATTTTTCTTTGTACGATTTTTTTCAATAGCCTCTCAAATTGTTTTTAAGACACATTTGTTAATTTTTTTATATTTTTATTTGTTGTTTATTTTCATCATATAGAATATTATTTCGATATATTTTATCTATTTTTTTTATTTTCTAACTTATTATCAATCATACTGTAACTTTTTCACTATAAATAAATAACTTTTATTTACTACAATAAAAATTTAATGTAATTGTCATGAATATTTTTTTATCACCATCCAATAAATATTGGAGTTCAAAACATACAAAATCTATGTCAAAATTTTATTATTATGTTTATTATTTGTTCTTTGCGTCATTTTGATCAAGTGATGTATTATATCTTTTATTAGTATAAGAAAGAGATTTATTAGAATTTAAAAAATTGAAGTAAACAAACATTTAAAATGTATTTTAATTTGAATATTTGTTTTCCTTTAATATTTTTTTAAAAATATTTTTAAATTTTATCAACAAGGTTTCATTAATGTTTGCAAATTTAATAAATATTTTAGTGCTCATCAAAATTTATTTGGTATTCTAATCTAAAATGTAAACAATTATAATTTATTTTAAAGTATTTAATATGGAACAAAGAATCATCATCCAAAAATTGAATATTTGATAATATTCTATTTCCTTTATGTAATTTTTTATTGTTTTATAAAAATTAATTAAAATTAATATTGAAGTATAAGAAAACGGGTATGGATATCGGTATGAGATTATACCCGTTATCTGGTGGGGATGGGAATAAGACAAAAGTTCGATACCTGTTGAATTTGGGTATGAAAATGAAGATGAATTTTTTCTACATGGATAAGTATGGGATAGCGAAACTCGTCTCTGCCCCGCCCGTTGCCATTCCTAGTGCACATTGATTTTGATTAGGGGTTGGTTAATTTTTTATATTACAGTGAGGTTTGACATAAAAAAGACATCAATAACACTTGCGGATTGGTGTTGGGTGGTGGCAATGAGAATTGAAGTGAGGTCCTTATAGGAAGCAATGGGCTACATTTCATAGAGGGAGATGTGCCCTAGGGTGGTCAGGGACTAATTTATGAACTTGACAGATAAATTAAGAGTTCGGCGCCCCAAACAGAAGGGTATAGTGGAGTCATAGGTGCTATGAGATTGGAGGAATCAAAACCAAAACCCAACCTAAATCCATTTCCTTTTTTATTTTCTTTACAAAAAAGTTATGTTCAAGACATGTTTGTCTCATTATGAAATACTATAATTCTATCTTGGTCTTTAGTATTTCAATTAACTAACAGTGAGAAAAAACAGTTTACAGAACATAAGAAAAGATGTTAAAGTTTCTACTAGATTTAAAGGTGGTTGGTAGTGAATTGTTGGTTCTGCAAACTGGTAAGGTGTTGACACTGATACCATGCATGTGTGCCAGTGGAATACACATCATAACCTAATAAAAAAGATGAATCGGAGTAGTATGGTTCCGTGGTGACCCGTACCCAACTAATATTTGGTATTTGGTGTGAGCAGTTGAGAGAGGATTTGAGAAAAGAAGGAAATAGTTGAAAAAAAAAACTAAAACTGGGAAAGAGAACTACGACAAATGGGAGAAAAATGGCAATATCAACGTATAATTTTTATATTTTTAGAATTATTATTCACTATATATCAAGATTTGATAATATATATTAAAATTATACGTAATATAAAAAATTACTTTCATATTTCTATTCTTTTCCAACTTAAAATAATGAAAATGTATAAATAATTCGATAAAAATATTAATATTATATTTTTTGAAGTGTATAATTAAATTAAATACAATATTTCATATTTTATAAATAAAATAATTACATACAAATTTATTTTTTTTATAATGTGTTATTAACAGTTTATTTAATGTTGTCAATTTGATAAATAAATCTATTACATATTAAGAGAAGAAGATACCACCAAAATTACTACAATACCCATTTTCTTTTATTGACACGTGTCATCGAAATTAGTTTTTTCGTCATTTTAAAACTCTGGTACAAAAGGACCCGGGTTCAAATCCTACAAAAATCAATTTGTTTTTATTTTTTTCATTTATTTATGATTTCAACTATAATATTAATTATAAATAATATTATGTTTGTATTATTTTTATAAGTATTAGTATTTCTAATTATTAATAAAATATTATTATAATATTATTTATAGTGACAGTAGTAAAATTATAACAAATATTAGTATTATTATTATATGTTATTATTATATATTATTACTATTAGTATTATTAACATTATTAGTAGTAGAGTTATTATTCTTATTTGTAATATATGATATTATTATTATTATATATTTTTGTTAGTAATTACATCTTAATTTTTATTAGATTATGATAAATTATTTTTTTGTCTTAAACTTAAAAAAAAGGTATATTGATAAATATATGATTAGTTTAAAATTTTACTTCAATATTTCATTGTTGATGTTCATACCCATTCAAATTTGAAGGATTTGTCGACCATTGTTGAATTATGTCAATCTTTGACAAAAACAAACAAATTAAAGATATTTTACTTGATTAATTGTCTGATTTATTTTATTTAACTCTTAATGTTTCATTTTCTACAACGAAGATTATCAAAACAAAAATTGGAATAAGATGAAAGATGAATTTCTTGAATGCAATATGGTTATTTACATTCAAAAAAGAATAACCGGAGATTTTTATTCCGAATAAATTATTGATGAGTTCAAAGTTTTTTACTATATAATTTTAACTATAATATTAATTATAAATATATTATTATTTGTATTATTTTTATAAGTATTAATATTTCTAATTATTAATAATAATATTATTATAAATATTATTTATAGTGATAGTAGTAAAATTATAACAAATATTAGTATTATTATAATAATAATAATAATAGTTATTATTATTATTATTATTATATGTTACTATTATATATTATTACTATTAGTATTATTAACATTATTAGTAGTAAAGTTATTACTCTTATTTGTAATATGTAATATTATTACTATTATATATTTTTGTTAGTAATTACATCTCAATTTTTATTAGATTATGATAAATTATTTTTTTGTCTTAAACTTTAAAAAAATAGGTATATTGATAAATATATGATTAGTTTAAAATTTCACTTCAATATTTCAATGTTGATATTCATACCCATTCAAATTTGAAGAATTTGTCGATCATTATTGAATTATGTCAATCTTTGACAAAAACAAACAAATTAAAGATATTTTATTTGATTGATTTTCTAATTCACTTTATTTAACTCTTAATGTTTCATGTTCTACGACGAAGATTATCAAAACAAAATTCGGAATAAGATGAAAGAGGAATTTCTTCAATGCAATATGGTTATTTACATTCAAAAAGAAATAACTGGAGATTTTTATTCCGAATAAATTATTGATGAGTTCAAAAATTTTTACTATAAATTATTTTGGCTCCTCCAAAATTATTGGTCAAGATTCGTCACGGGTTATTATTATCAACTATAATTAATAATCATTATTACTATCAACTATAAATATTATTATCATTATTATTAATTATAATTATTTCTATTATTATAGTACTAATATTATTATTATTATTATTATTATTGTTGTTTTTATTATTATTGTTAGATACACATTTTTAGGGATGTCAACGGGGCGGTACGAGTAGTAGTTCCCCCATACCCTATCTGCTGAATAAATATTTGTCCCGTATTCATACCCATATCCGTCGGGTACCCGCTATTTTTTCATATCTGCAGGTATCCACGGGTACCCGCGAATATTTACAAAATTATTTAAGAAACAAATATTTAATCATAAATTCAAATAAAATAAAATAAAATACATCACTGTCATAAATTTTAAATAAAGTTCAAATAAACTCAAGTTCATACAAGTCCAAATAATTAGAAAAATAAATATAAATGACGTTCAACACAATGAAAATTTGTTAATTAGTGCTTTGACCAATAAACTCACTTTCTCCGATTGATTCCTGAAAAATAAAAAAAATAAACAAATAATAAAACTCAACTGTCACGTGTTAAGTATTCTTATTTTGATTCCATCATTTGACAACAAACATACTATAAATGTCACTGTCTATATAGGGTTTGATGTATATGCTCAATTTCAAGGAAAGAAAAGAGAATAATGTCAAGGGGTGTACCTAAAAGAAGACAAGAGTGCAGCTTATAAAAAATTAGGTCAGAATTTTTTTACTAATATATATATATATATATATATATATATATATATATATATATATATATATATATATATATGGGTATTTTTATGAATTAAAGTTTAGCGAGTATGGGTATCCACGGTACGGATACTATGATATCCGTAACCACCTTTTTAACATGCAAGTATAAAAAATATTTGTACCTGTGGATATCCATTTTTAATATTCGTTTCCTACTGTTGCATATACCTGCGGGTACATATTCGTACTCGTGGATATTCATTTTATCTATATGTCTTGGTATTTTTTGAATTGAAAAAAAAAATAGTTACTAAAATTAGTAGAATAATAAAACTGACAAATAATTTTTTATTATGAATAATTATTTAAATTTAATAAATAATAATTAAGAGGATAAAAATGTAAAAATAAAAAAAGGACATAAAAAATGTGTATCTCTTTACATATTTAGTTAGTGTATTATTATTACTATTATTATTATTATTATTATTATTATTATTATTATTATTATTATTATTATTATTACTATTATTATTATTATTATCACTACGGGATATTATTATAATGGTATTATTATTATTATTATTATCACTACAGGATATTATTATTGTAATCATATTATTATCATTATTATTATTATTATTATTATTATTATTATTATTATTATTATTATTATAATAGTTAGACACACATCTTATTTAATTTACTACGAGATCATATCTCAATTAGTTGTCCTTCTTAATTGTTTGGTTGTTGTTGTATATATCTTTATATGTAATTATAGATTATTAGTATGTCAACATTAACCTTGGTATTTGCATTGCCATTAATATTTATAACATAAACATTATCATTATTATTATCATTTTTTTGTTATTATTAGTATCATTATTATTTTTATTATTAATATTATTACTATTCATAGTGATGTTATTAGTATAAGTGCTTTTTTTAATTATAAAAAATGTTATTATACTAAATACTTTTGCTAAATAGATTTTTAATCTTTTAAAATTTTTATAATTTATATTTATATTATTATTCTTTTAATGGTTAAATAAATATAATAACAATTATATTATTATTCTAAACATATTTGCAATAAATAAAAAAATGTGCATACACGCACGGGTCATATACTATTATAATTATTTTGTAAAATCAATTAACTACACCATATTGTGATATTAATTTTATTTATTATATTTAAAACTGGATTTACAAATTCATTTCATTGATAATAATATTTAAAA
>Ga0209589_1011990_pt1 | contig 11941 bp, 7 predicted proteins | sample CowpeawhiteBW_FD_187525 | JGI IMG/M metagenome (GOLD analysis project Ga0209589, IMG submission 187525) | Root nodule microbial communities of legume samples collected from California USA - Cow pea white BW (SPAdes) (version 2) | ecosystem: Host-associated > Plants > Roots > Nodule | place: USA...
AGATTATTTTATTACAAATTATCAATAATTCTTTTGACCAAAAATCCTTTTTTTCTGTAATCTAGGTATTCGATTGGTGAGGGGTTCCAATCGAATAATCGGATTAGGTTTTTTCAATTCAAAAAATGTAAATGATGAGAAGGTCCCTTTTTTTTCTTATATATTGAAAAATTTCAATATTGGAATCCAGAAATCACACTATAAGACTTATCTGATCTTATAAATTGCTAAAATGTTCGAGTTTTAGTTTTCTGATAAATTTTGAATTTTTTTACGACATTATTCAAATTAAAAATCTCATCGAAAACTTATAGTAGCTTGCCAAACAAAAGCTAAAAGAAAAAATAGTACGGGTATTACTGGCATAATATCCACAATTGGATTCAAGAAAGATCCAACTAAAGATATTAAGCATAACAAACATTTTGTTCTTTAAGAAAAATAAAATTTATTTTTGTTTTTTTTTCATTCTAATTTTCAATTTTATTGCATTATATACATAATACAATAAAAAGGAAAATAAAGAGTTATGAATAAAAGTAAAAAAATGAATCAAATAAGATAAGAATCTCGAGAATCCTTCTTTTATTTGAACTTTTCCAGTTTCAAAATATTTTTTATTCTGAAATCAAAAAAATTGAAGAAATCATACTTCCTTCTATATAATATCTTAATTGAATTGTATGTAATGATCAATAAATTTAGTTTTATCCTATCTATCTATATTCATTTATAGATATAGATAGATATGTAGATACGCATATAAAATACTAGTCGCAAAATTTTTTTTATAGAAATTTTTGAACTGGAATTGACGAACAACCAATATCAATAATAGTCTATATTAATGTAAAATGGAAAATGGGGCGTGGCCAAGCGGTAAGGCAACGGGTTTTGGTCCCGCTATTCGGAGGTTCGAATCCTTCCATCCCAGAGCATATCTATTTAGGATGTATATCATATTTGAATACAGATTGTATCGCATAATTAAAAGGCACCCTCCTTTTTTTGAAAAAAAAATTACCATTTTTCTACTTTACAAATTATAAAAATAGAATAGAGTAGAAAATATATTGCTAGAATATCAAGTTCATTTTCATTTATGTCTTTACTTTTAAAAAGGTTTTCATTATATATAAGAAAAACCGAAACGTAAAAAAAAGGATAGATTCTTATGTAGCGAATGAATCAATCACTATTCACGATTCGATAATTACATACTGGATCTAAGCTAAGGGAATGTTAGAGTAAAACTTCGTTTGAAACGATGTGGTAAAAAGCAACGTGCGGCTTGAAAGACATGATTAAATTAGGGGTGGATTTTGATATCCGCCATTTTTTCTAGTATTTTACAAACGAACATGATCTTGACTTGACATCATTTGTTCTGTTCCACTAGACCCCTTTTTTTGTTTTTGGGACAGGAAAGGGATTAATGATGTAAATAGTACATGATGGAACTCGAATTTATTCATTTCTCGGGAGCAAGTATCTAAAATTTAATAAATTCTAAAAAGTTAATAAGTCTGTTTATTTTATAAAAATAGAAAGGATCTTATTTCAGCCAGGTTCAAAAAAAATGGTTGAAATTTGTAAAATTGCTTTTTTATCAAAAAGTTTATCCGCAGGAATTAACTTTTTTTATGATTCTTTCAGAGAAAAACAGGTATGTTGCTCCCATTTTTTTAAAAAATTGAAGATTCCCGGAGTAATGTCTAAACCCAAAGATTCAAAGAAAAGCTAAAAAATCAGGGAATTAAGGAAATACCATTTTCAAATTGTATCATCAATTCTATTATCAAAAATTTTAGAAAAAAGAAATGAATGATAAAGAAACGAAATACGGGCAAGAAAGAGGAGTAGAGACCACTCAATAAATGAAATAGCTGCTGCTTGGTTTTCTTTTTAGTTTTTTGAGAATTTTTCAAATTGAGTGTTATGGAGGTACAAATAGGAAGAGTTTTTTTTTTTCAGAAAGAAAATACGAAAGAAAAATACTTCAGTCATTGTTTAATTGATTTGATGATTTTATTGCTCTATTTTACATCATAATTTTCGAAATACATAGAATTTTTGATATTCTCGAGCCGTACGGGGATAAAAATTTCCTGTACGTTTGGAGGGGGGGTATCTATATCTATCCCAAAGAGCTGTTTATCGAATTGTTGCTAAGGGATGTTCGACCCCAAAGAGAGGGAAGATATCTTCAGAAAGTGGATCCTATAAAGAATTAAACCTATTTCAATATTCCTGTTATTCTTTCATTTCCTTGACAAGGGGCGCTTAACCTACAGGAACTGTTCAGCATATTTCAAAAAAGGCAGGTGTTTTTATAGAACTTAGCTCGAATCAACAAACGAAATTCAATTAATGAAATCAAAAAGGGGGTGTAGATTATTTGTATATAGATTTACAAAACTCCCCGCTCTCTTGTTATATTCATACTTCATTTTTTTATTTCTTGTTGTTTATATAGAATCATAGAATGCAATTTTATATAGTCAGACAATTCATGAAATTTTCATAAATCTTCAAAAAAAATGAAAAATTGTATAGAGATAAAAGAGAGAATATAGGAAAAAAAAGAGTAACTAAATATAGTAATTGGACTTTTAAATAGATTCCCCCCTATGAGGTGATTTTTTTATTTCATATTTCTTCTTATTTTATTCTTATTTCTTTTTAATACTGACTCGCTCTTTATTTTTTTCAGTTATTAATTCTAGTTATTTGATTTATATACTTTTTTTTGATAGTAAATAAATGAGATAGAATATTCAAAATGGAATATTTCTATTATTTGATTTTTCATCCAATGACTATACATTTTTTATATTTTTATGGAAATACAGGAAAAAACTCTATGGAAAAATGGTGGTTCAATTCTAAGTTACTTAATAGGAAGTTCGAATACAGGTGTGAATTAAGTAAATCAATGGAGAGTCTTGGTCCTATTGAGAATACCAGTCTAAGCGAAGAACCCAAAATTTTAACTGATATAGATAAAAAAATTCAGAGGTGGGATGATCGTGATAATTCTAGTTATAATTCTTTTGATTATTTAGTAGGTGTCGATAACATACAGGATTTCCTATCTGATAAAACTTTTTTAGTTAGGGATAATAAGAAGAACAGTTATTCCATATATTTAGATATTGAAAATAAAACTTTGGAGATTAACAACAATCATTCTTTTCTAAGTGAACAAGAAAATTTTTTTTCTAGCTATCTGAATACTGTTATTAAGAGTGATTACGATCATTCCATGTATGATACTCCTTTTAGTTGGAACAATTATATTAATAGTTGCATTGATAGTTATTTTCATTCTCAAATCTGTGTTGATAGTTGCATTTTTGGTAATATAGTCGAATATAATGACAGTTATTTTTATAGTTACTTTTTAGGTAAGGTCAGAAATTGTAGTGAAAGTGAGAATTCTAGTTTTAGTTTAATAACTAGTACGAATGATACAAATGATAGTGATTCCACTCTAGGAGAAAATTATATGAATCTCCATGAAAGTGAACAATTGACGCATTTGTGGATTGAATGCGAAAATTGTTATGAATTAAATTATAAAAAATTTTGGAAATCAAAAAGGAATATTTGTGAATACTGTGGATATCATTTGAAAATGGACAGTTCAGATAGAATCGAATTTTCGATTGATTCGGGTACTTGGAATCCTATGGATGAAGACATGGTTTCTCTGGATCTCATTGAATTTCATTCAGAAGAAGAACCTTATAAAGATCGTATTGATTCTTATCAAAGAAAAACAGGATTAACTGAGGCTGTTCAAACAGGGACAGGTCAAGTAAATGGTATTCCTGTAGCAATTGGTATTATGGATTTTAAGTTTATGGGAGGTAGCATGGGATCCGTAGTAGGTGAGAAAATCACCCGTTTGGTAGAATATGCTACTAATCAACTTTTACCTCTTATTCTCGTATGTTCGTCCGGAGGAGCGCGTATGCAAGAAGGAAGTTTGAGCTTGATGCAAATGGCTAAAATTTCTTCTGCTTTATATTATTATCAAACAATTCAAAAATTATTCTATGTATCGATACTTACATCTCCTACTACGGGTGGGGTGACAGCTAGTTTTGGCATGTTGGGGGATATCATTATTGGCGAACCAAACGCTTATATTGCATTTGCTGGTAAAAGAGTAATTGAACAAACATTGAATAAGACAGTGCCCGAAGATTCACAAGTAGCTGAATCTTTATTCAATAAGGGTTTAATTGATTCAATCGTACCGCGTAATCTTTTAAAGGGAGTTGTAACTGAGTTATTGCAATTCCATAATTTCTTTTCTTTGACTAAAAAGGAAAGAAATTATGGAATTGAAATACAAAATCAAAACATACAGGATCAAAGTAATAAAATAAAAGAATAATAAAAAAATACTAAGAATCATAAAAGGGTATATTCTGATATATATCGGCTTAGCTATAATCACTAGAATTCCTATATACTAAGTATAAAGATATAGGAATTCTAGTGATTATAGACTGTCTTTTTTAATAAAAATAAGAATAAAAATCGACAAAAATAAAAATAGATATAGTACAAATAGTAAATCGAGGTACCCTTATTTATGATAAACTTTCCTTCCATTTTTGTTCCTTTAGTGGGTCTAGTATTTCCGGCAATTGCAATGGCTTCTTTATTTCTTTATGTTCAAAAAAACAAGATTTTTTAGATACGGCGGTAAGTAGGGAAAAATATTATAGATCTTTTTTTTAGAGCTGGAAGCAATTGGATGAATTCCCCCTAAAGGTTTACATTTCAGTAGCACCAGTTGATGAAAATTACTTTAGAAACAAGTAAAATTCTGGGGTTTTTTATTCCACAATTATTATTCTTAAAAAGAAAAAGAGGGGGTAATGAATATTTTAAAAAAAAGATCAAAAGAAGTACTGATCTATTCTATAACAGAGTCTCGAAAAATAAGCAATATCTTTTCAGCCTTTATCATTTTTTTAGGTTCATTGGGGTTATTGTTGGTTGCAATTTCCAGTTATCTCGGTATGGGTCTTTTCCTTTTTTCTCAGGAAATTAGTAATTTTCCATTTATTCCACAAGGGGCCGCGATGGCTTTTTATGGAATTGGGGGTCTCTTTATTAGTTTTTATTTGTGGTGGATTATTTTGTGGGATATTGGCGGTGGTTTTGATATCTTCGATAAAAAAAATAAAGAAGAAGTATGTTTTCTTCGTTGGGGATTTCCTGGAAAAAATCGTCGTATTATTCTCAAAATACCTATGAACGAGATTAAATCTATCAGAATAATAACAGGAGTTCAAGAACGAAGTATTTTGACTCGTACTCTTACTTATGAGAGTCTCGTTTATATGGAAACAATAGAACAGGGGTTTATTCCCTTGACTCGTATTGAAGATAATTTGACTCCACTAGAAATTGCAAATAGAGCTGGCGAATTATCTTTTTTTTTAGGTGTACCGCTTCTTTATTGATGAAAATTGGACTTAACTAGAAATAAAATTGCACAAAAAGTTTCAGAATTGTCCTATTTATTTAGTGTACCGATTGAAATATTTTGAAAAAAAACTGTTTTTTTCAAAATATTTCAATTTTTATTTTTATAGATGGGACATTTTTTGATTTCGAAATTTGAATATTATAGTCATAACTCGAAGTGCTCCTTGGTGTATTTCTAAAAAGAATCCTTTTTTCTTCGAATCTTAGCAATTAATATCCTTTCGAAACAATATTTTTTTCTTCATTGGATTGGAATTGACTGTGAATTCTTTCGATTTCTTATTCGATTTATGTATTCTTTTTTCTCAATTAAAGAAGGCAAAGGCTAACTTCCGAAGTTTAAGTCAAAAAAAATGATAAAATACAATCTAAATTTATCTAGAAGCTCTATAACTTGTAATGAAGCTTATACTTGATAGAAAAGTTATTATCATATAGAGTTGACGAAAGAGATGAAGTTAAGTTCATTAAAGACGAAAAATGAAAAAAAAAAAAAGCATTCCCCTTCTATATCTTACATCTATAGTCTTTTTGCCCTGGTGTATCTCTTTCACATTTAAGAAAAGTCTGGAATCTTGGTTTATTAATTGGTGGAATACTAGTCAATCCGAAATTTTCTTGAATGATATTAAAGAAAAGAGTATTCTAAACAAATTCATAGAATTAGAGGAACTGTTTTTCTTAGATGACATGTTAAAGGAATGTCCGAAAACATATATACAAAACCTTCGTACTGGAATTTATAAAGAAACAATCCAATTAATCAAAACACACAATGAAGATCGTATGAATACGATTTTGCACTTCTCCACAAATATAATTTGTTTCTTTATTCTAAGCGGTTATTCTATTCTTGGTAATCAAGAACTTGTTCTTATTAACTCTTTGGTTCGAGAATTTATATATAATTTAAGTGACACAATAAAAGCTTTTTCTATTCTTTTATTAACTGATTTATGTATAGGATTCCATTCAACCCATGGGTGGGAACTACTTTTTGGCTTCGTTTATAAAGATTTTGGATTTGCTCAAAATGATCAAATTATATCTGGTCTTGTGTCCACTTTTCCAGTCATTTTAGATACAATTTTAAAATATTGGATTTTCCGTTATTTAAATCGCATATCTCCATCACTTGTAGTGATTTATCATTCAATGAATGATTGACAGAAAAACCGATTTACTTCAATGAATTTCAAGTTTTTATCTAAAAAAGATAATTTTTCATTTTCCCCTCTTTAAAAAAAAGTTAAATAAAAAAGGGGTTCCCACCTTGGATAGGGAACTATGCGAGTGACCTACCTAATCTTATTGTAGAAATTTTCAGGATCAATGATTAGACCATGCAAACTAGAAATGCTTTTTCTTGTATAAAGGAAGGGATTACCCGATCCATTTCTATATCGGTCATGATATATATAATAATTCGAGCACCCTTTTCAAATGCATATCCAATTTTTGCACAGCAGGGTTATGAAAATCCCCGAGAAGCAACCGGTCGTATTGTCTGTGCCAATTGCCATTTAGCTAATAAGCCCGTGGATATTGAGGTTCCACAAGCGGTACTTCCTGATACTGTATTTGAAGCAGTTGTTCGAATTCCTTATGATATGCAAGTGAAACAAGTTCTAGCTAATGGTAAAAAGGGAACTTTGAATGTGGGGGCTGTTCTTATTTTACCGGAAGGTTTTGAATTGGCACCCCCCGATCGTATTTCGCCTGAGATTAAAGAGAAGATAGGCAATCTGTCTTTTCAAAACTATCGCCCTACAAAAAAAAATATTCTTGTAGTAGGCCCTGTTCCTGGTCAGAAATATAATGAAATCACGTTTCCTATTCTTTCCCCGGATCCCGCTAGTAAAAGAGATATTCATTTCTTAAAATATCCTATATATGTAGGCGGGAACAGGGGAAGGGGCCAGATTTATCTTGACGGGAGCAAGAGTAATAATAATGTTTATAATGCTACAGCAGCAGGTATAGTCAAAAAAATCATACGAAAAGAAAAAGGGGGATACGAAATCACTATAGTAGATGCATTAGATGAGCGTGAAGTGATTGATATTATACCTCCAGGACCAGAACTTCTTGTTTCAGAAGGTGAATCTATCAAACTTGATCAGCCATTAACAAGTAATCCTAATGTCGGTGGATTTGGTCAGGGGGATGCGGAAATAGTACTTCAAGATCCATTACGTGTTCAAGGTCTCTTGTTCTTCTTGGCATCTATTATTTTAGCACAAATCTTTTTAGTTCTTAAGAAGAAACAATTTGAGAAGGTTCAATTGTTCGAAATGAATTTTTAGTTCCGCGTATTTATCAACATATTAAACTCGTAAAAATAACTCAATTTTTTTGATAATTTTTGTAATTATATTCTGTATAATATCTGTATAATAGAAAATATATATATATATTCAAATATCGAAAAGTTACTCTAAGGGGGATTCTTTGTTTTTTCTTTTTGGTGTTCATTTTGAACTGTGTATTTTGGAATATTCCAAATATTGTCAATTAAAACATTTAATTTGACATTTGTGTTGTCTCTATCGGGAAAATGGTAGGTATTTGTAAGTATTGGCAATTCTTGTTTGCCATACTTTGTGTATTGTTCCACCACAAAGGGGGATTTTACTGGTTTAGGACCTTTTTATTTGTTTGGATATTGGCATGATTAGGATTAAAACTACCACTAATCCCTCTTGGCCATAATGGGTGTATTTTACCCCTGACCTGGAATCCTGGGGGAATTTCAGGGTCGTCGATATCTAAATTATTCATGTATGTGATTGTCTCTTTTTTGTATGATGTACCTGGAAAGGATATCAGCAAACATGTTGTCAAATCCTTTAATGTGTTCAAAATTTATTGTTTTTCCTGAATTCATGTATTCTCTAAAAAGTAACCATCTTCTATGAGGTTTTTTGTCGTTATTTATTTGGTTTTTTCCATAAGAGACGATTGCTTCACAATCAGTTCTAATGGTTATTTCTGGTTTATTTATTAAAAATAATTTAAAAGCTTCCAAGGCGTGTATAATTGCATTGACCTCGTAGTCAGTGCTAGTTTGATAAACTTGTGGTTTTACTGTATATTTTCCAGAAGCATATCTGCAAATTTGTTCATTTTCTTTAGAAAGATATTTATTTTTCTTTCTTTTTAGGATGGCTCCCCATCCAATTTCACATCCATCGCATTCGATTATTAAGAAATCTGAATCTAATGGTAATTGTAGAGTAGGTAATTTATTTACTTTTTGTTTTATATTTTGGACTAATTTTATGTCTTCAGAATTGAATTTTCTTTCTCCTTTTAGAGAAGTTTTATTGTATAAAGGAGCAGTGTATTTTCCTAAATTTGGGATAAAATTCCTAGCATAATTTAAAAGTCCTAAAAAGGATCTTAGTGTTTTTATATCTTCCATTTTGTTAGGAAACTCCTGAATTTTCTTAGAAATGTGAGGTTGGAGTTTTATGGTTCCATTACCTAATTCTGTTCCAAGGAATTCAATGAAATTTTTACAAATTTCCATTTTTCCTTTTGATATAATTAAACCATATCTTTCAAGTTTGTATAGTACTTGTTTTAAATGGAGATAATGGTCTTCTTTTGTTTTGGAAAAAATAAGTATATCGTCTATATAGACACATGTAAAAGATTTGCAGTCATTAAAAATGTTATCCATTTTTTTTTGAAAAATTGCTGGAGCATTTTTAAGACCAAAAGGCATGACATGCCATTCGTATAATCCTTCAGAACAGGAGAATGCTGTCCATTTTATGGATTCTGGTTCCATTTTTACTTGATGGAATCCACTTTTGAGATCAAATTTTGAAAACCATTTTGCATTTTGGATTCGGTTTATAAGAATTTCTTTAGACGGAATCGTATATCCATCTTCAACTGTATTATCGTTCAAACGTTTATAGTTGTAAACCATTCTAGATTTACCTCTTTTTTGTTCAGAAGATTTATTCACTATGAATGCAGGACTCCTGTGAGGACTTTCACTTGGAGCTATTACTTTTAATTTCAGAAGGTGGTCGATATGCATTCGACATTCCTCCTGTTCCCAGTTATTGAATTGTATATCTTTAGTTTTTATAATTAAATCTGGGTTAATTATGTTTAATTTACAAATAATGGGATCACGGTCCCAAAATTTTGTAGGATCTTCTCCTATTATACTAGTTCTATTTAGCCTATCCAATATCTGTTGGATACTATCAAAAGAGAGTGTTTTAGGTATTTTTATGGCTGAAAAAGAATCCATAGTGTCATCCGGACAGTAATCTATGAATTTCATCTCTTCTTTTATACATGCACATTTTTCTAGAGATGTGTTGTTTGTACATGGACATTCGTCAGATGATTGTTTAGTATAACTGTCTCCACTAATTATGGGTGACATTTGTGTTTTATCACTAATAATGACGTAGTCTTTATTTATGGTGATTGTTTTATTGTGGCCTAAAATAAAATCTAAGCCAATAATCATGCTTTGCTTTGAGGGAACTAAGTTCTCAACGCGCATGGTTTTAAGATGTATTTTCTGGCCAAATAGGTCACAATTTGTGCTAAATTGAAGAGAAATATTATTTATTTCTTCATCATTTATCATCACTACTCCAGACATAGTTCTTGTTTTTTGTATATGCTTACTTTTGGTAATCATATATGGAGGTACCTTTGTTTTGCAGATGACTGTTTCAGAACATCCTGTGTCTAATAGAGCTTGTATAATTTCTTCTTTAGCAGGATTTTTGTTTTGTTTTGGAAAGTTTAATTTTACTAATACCTTAACAGATATTAGTTGTTTTTTATTGCAGACTAAAGGGATGCACTCTGTGGTTCCCAGCATGTTATTTTGTATGTTTTCTGGGATAATACTCGTTTCAGTATCTTGGAGTCTTTGTTCTAGAAGGAGGATTTTTTCTTCTAGGTTATTTACTCGGATTTCTAAAATTGAAGTCCTAGTATCAATTATGTTTTTATCTTTTGTGTTTTCTCTTTGTTCTAAGAAATTTGGTATTTCTTGTATTTTTAGATGTATTGTAACACATTTTATACAAAAGTTTTTGTAACATAAAGGACAATGAGCCCTTTGTGATTTGTGAAAATATCTATCACAATACTGACAGGGAATATATGTTGGTCCTGAGAAGTATTGTAATGTGTGAGGACATATGTTTGTTTCAGTTATATTCATTAGATAATATCCAGAATCATCTAATATTTCACCTAATTCATTATATTTGTCGTTTAATTCGAAATCATATTCTTTAGGGTAAATTTGGATGAACTCATTATTTGTAAAATCATTTATTAAGTCATAATTTTTGGGTTGTTTTTCTAAATTTATTTCATCATTGTATTCTGTTATACTAACTACTGATAATATTTCAGAATCAATAGATACATCTTCGTCAATTGGAAGAAGGTTCATGTGGCAAGATTTTATGAGCTCTGCTTCCTTTGTGTAAAGATTTGCTATGTTTGGACAATCTCTAGAGAAATGTCCGGTTTGGCTACAAGCATAACATTTTAATGCTTGTTTGTAGTTTTTATTTTCTCTAAATTTTCTGACGTGTCTGTCAGGGTTAAGAGTAGGTTTTCTAGAATTTGAGGATCTTATAGTATATGTTTTTCTAGAATTTGTAGGTTTTTGTACAGAAGATTGAGACCTATAACTATAAGATTGGTTATATCTAGGTTTTCTTCTGGGAATATATTTTTTATTAGGTTTGTTATGATTGTATTGTTGTGGAGTGTATATTTGTTTACAAATTCCAGACTCAGAATTTTTTAGTTGTTTTTGTATGGCAATATGTGTACAAGTGTCTTCCATTACTTTCATAATATGTTGTATTCTTATTGAGAGGTTATTTAACATTGGAGTTACCTCGTCATTTTTCCAAGATTCTCTAATCTTTTGTCCTAACTTTCCTGGAAGTTTGAGGAACATTTTTTCTCCAACACTTGTATCATGAAAACATCCTGCTATAGAGGCATACATTAGATAATCTTGTAAAAATTCTTTAATTTTACCAAAATATGTTATAGACAACCTTTCTAGATGTCCTAAATAGATTTGTTGTCTGAGTGTATTCCCATCATTTGCAGATTGGGAAGTGAGTAATCTTTGCATTAAGGAGCAAAAATTGTAAATATTTGGACCTGGTTCTATCACTAATGTATTTAATTCTGCTGGGTAATTTTTTTTAAAAGATTCCCAACATGCTTTGACTATATCTCCTAAATAGGCACCAGTGCAGGAAGGGCTTTTGGCCCCGGTTGTTTTTGATATTCTGCCCCGGTTCTAGAACCGAGGCATATTAGGGTGAGGCCAAAAGGGATGGCTTTTGGCCTCGGGTGTGAACCGAAGCCATAGAACTACTCTTCTACCTCGTTTCTACTGTGAACCGAAGCC
>Ga0209589_1011994_pt1 | contig 11936 bp, 9 predicted proteins | sample CowpeawhiteBW_FD_187525 | JGI IMG/M metagenome (GOLD analysis project Ga0209589, IMG submission 187525) | Root nodule microbial communities of legume samples collected from California USA - Cow pea white BW (SPAdes) (version 2) | ecosystem: Host-associated > Plants > Roots > Nodule | place: USA...
ATATATATATATATATATATATATATATATATATATATATATATATATATATATATATATATATAAAAGATGTATTTGGTGATAAAGTTTAAGACAGAGGATTTTATGAAATGTGAAGTATGTTGATTTTTCAATGAGTGAATTCAAATACTGGATATTGGTTGGTTGATATTTCACATATGATTGTTTGTTGTGTGCTATCTTTCAGTCCCTTAACAATCAAAAGGAGTACCTGCTAAAATTGTTTTATGGTATTTATTGTTAGAAGATACTCACATTGCTGTCACTAAATAGCGTTATCATGATCAGTATCTGGTCTATAAGATTTCCTAAGTTCTTTCTAACTAATCATGTGTGATAAGAATGCATTACCCATGCTAATTATCTTGAAATCAAATCAATCATTTGTTCACAAAGGAAGAAGAATAGTACTAGTCATTTACACCTCTCACACATCACCTTACATACTTATAATATACCAACTAACGTACCTATTTAACCAAATTCATAACATGGAATACGCACCTTTAGGACAGAGTCATCTAAAATTTTATCCTTCAGTGCCTCCATCGTTATCCAAATTAATTTTGTTCTTGAACAGGTATATCCAACATTTTAATTGGCAATGAAAAGTTTCATGTTAAACAGAAAGAATTTCGTAATTCTTATGATGTGCTATCACTAGCATTGGATATTTACATACTTTTAATGCCAGCCAAATTTTGTAGTTGCTTCTTATCAATATTGAAACTGCCTTGTCCTTAAATGAGATTCCTAATAAATTGTTATTCTTTTTCAATCCAGAAGGTCGGCCACCAATGTGCAAGTAATGGTCTTAATTGTGATAGAAACTGGAGTTTAATTTTTGGTTAAGTGTAATTAACAAGTTATAGTATTAGACTATAGAAAACCAGTAGTTTTCCTCTTTTTTAGTTGTCATAATAATAGTGATCATCAAATCCATATGTTCATATTGTATTAAATTTTTAAAATAGTTTTATATTATATCAACTGACAAAATCTTTAAAAAACATTTATGGGAACCTTTTTTTGATTGGCATTTTGATTCCTGATTTCCAGGTCCTTTTTGCACTCAACATGGCAACTACAGGAATCTATCGATCTGGCTCTTTGGTCCTTGATTCTGCTAAATCAAAAAGTGCTGCAACTTTTGTATTTTCTATTCTTGATCGAAAGTTGCAAATTGACCCAAGTGATGACTCTGGATTCACATTGGAAGAAGTGAAGGGAGAGATTGAATTTAAAAAATGTTAGTTTCAAGTATCCTACCAGACCTGATGTTCAAATATTTAGAGATCTTTGCCGGACTATTCGTAGTGGCACGGTAACTCTCTAACTGTACATCCTGTCCTGTCTGATAGACTAGGTTGATTGTTCTTTTGAAACTATTAGCTTGATTGACTAATTGATAAAATAAACAGACAGTTGCACCAGTTGGGGAAAGTGGAAGTGGGAATCAACAGTGATCTCATTATTGCTGAGATTTTATGATCTAGACTGAGGTCACATGACACTGGATGGTAAAGAAATCCAAAGCATGCAAGTTAAATGGATAAGAAAGTAGATGGATCTGGTGAGCCAAGAGTCTGCGCTTAATGACACCATTCGAGCCAATATTGCATATGGCAAAGGCGAGGATGCAACAGAGGGAGAAGTTATAGATGCAGCAGAACTGGCAAATGCTAACAACTTCACTAGTAGTTTGCAGGAGGTAAATTACAGTGTCCTATAAACGCACTTCTCAAAAAGTCTAATGCAACAATATGCACAAAATTTTGAATTTGTACTATTTTTTTAAGACACCATGCGGGTGTTATGAACAATGTATGAATTGGTCAGAGTAATATTTCATATTGTTAGAATTATTATTTTATGTAGTATCATTAATCTTATGTATAGGGTGTAGAGTGTAGAAAACCTCCTACTATTGTATCTAGTTCTACATCTAGGATCCTAGTGTAGTTTCTTAGTCTTCTATGTAATCTTGTATCAGCTTTTTATTATCAATAGAAGAAAGTGAGAGGGGTCATATTAGCCCTCTAATCATATATTTTTCAGTTTCAGTCTTAACATGGAATTAGAGCGGGTCGATCCCATTCTGGTTTTTGTCTCGTCCTGTCCACCACCATTAGTCATCGTTGTGCGCGACAATCCACCACTAGTCATAGCTGCCCGCCCGCGGCTATCTAGCTTGGTTCATCACTATCTGAAGTTACCCACTGTTGTTTTGAACTATCCAACACTATCACCATTGTTTTTTGCCAGTCTGCCACCATCTGCCATTGTCCACCACCGTCCGTTGCCGCTATTTCTTCTGATGACCACTAGATCTGGATTGCCTCTCTGAGCGAGGGCAAACCCCCCCGCTTCATAGTCTGCTGTAGTCAGGCGCATGTGCTTCACATGCCGCCTTCCTATTGCCGAAATTTCATCATGACACCATTGTAGGAATCGCCGGAGCTTCCTCTCTCTGTTCAGCCCCCTTGAAGCCTATTTGGGTGAGATCCTGAAGCCTCCCTTGGGGAAATCACCCTAGGATTTAGGGTTTCTCTTGTTGTTTTTCAAATTTGGTCACTGTACTTCATCTCCCTGATCCGAAATGGCCACTACAATGTGAAAGATGGAAGCCACGTACCTACTGAAAAAGCTTAATAGTGGAAACAAACAGATTTCATACTATATGCTCTATTGTGGAAGTCGGGTGAATCACGACTTTTGATGTCTCTCCGAACCTTCAAAACATGCCACTCATTTTGGAAGAGGGCTCAAAATATCTATGCAAATGATATCCATCACCTTTATTGTTCGGCAAACAAGTTGGCATCTCTAAGAATGACCAACCATGATATGATTTCCTTCATGAATGAAGCCCAATCTGTTATGGAAGAATTGCAAATTTTTTTGGAAGTCGACTCTCTAGATGAAATGAAGAAAAAGCTTGACAAGTAATTTATGGTGATAATACTCCGCGGTATACATCCAAACTTTAGTCATATCAGAGATCAAATTTTGACCTCTCATGAGGTCCCTTCCATGGACATTTTGATCTCACACATGATTTGTGTCCCAACACCTCAACTCCGAAAACTCCTGCTCTAGTAGAACAATTTATCATGGTTGCCACCCGAGAAAGAGGAGGACGAGGCATCAAAGGCAGAGGATGTGGAGGTCGAGGGAGTTCTCAATGCACCTACTATAAAAGAATGGGTCACACTCAATGTTACTCCCTCCATGGGTTTCCTACCAAAACGACCAATGTCTCTAAGGCTGAAACTGCTGAATCCAAGTTCATTGAGAACGAGTATCAAGAGTATCTGTGACTTAAGTCCAACAACTTGTCACAATCATCTCAAGCTCGAAGTACATCAACAACTTATGTCTCTCAATCCATTGAATGTCAAAATTCATGGGTAATTGATTCAGGTGCTTTTGACCATATATCTGGTAATACTTTCTTGTTTTAAACCATTTCATTTCAAGAAAAACATCATTTTATAACCCTTGCAAATGATCTTCAAACTTCCTCAAAGGGAGTCGATTAAGTCATCATGTCTCCCTCTATAAATCTAAAATCTATCCTTTTTGTCCCTAATTCTCCATTCAATTTAATTTCCTTAAGCCAGTTAACCAAAATGTTAAATTGTTCAGTAACCTTCGTTCACAAATCTTTTGTTATGTAGGAGCGTAGTCCGGAAAGACAAATTGGAGAAGGATATGAAGCGGGTGGATTATACCATTTTGGATTTCGTCCAAGAGTGTCATTTATTGTAGCTGTAACATTCATGTAAGACTCGGGGAAATTAATTAATTAATTAATAAATGGGGGTAGTGGGAGCCTTTATGACATTAAATATTGATTGATGTGACGTGGAAAAGTGCTAGCTCAAATGGTTGAGTGTAGTTTATTGTGTGAAAAGACTTGGATTCAATTCTTGTATATGCCAATTATGTCTTATTTTATTTATTATTAATTTTAATAATATGCATGATGATGTTGAGTGATAACATAATTATAGAATTATGTGAATTATTATGAAACATAAATTGCTTGAGTGGTTGTGATTTGATGATGAGCATGGTATGGAATTAGTTCTGGGCGAGAGATGGTCTCGCCCAAGCGAGAAGGAGCTCGCTTAGTGGGCCTAGCTTAAGTGAGATTGGTTGGGCTATTTGGACAAAGGCTTTTAGCCTAAGCGAAAAAAAGTGCAATTGTGTGTTCAAGGCAAGCGTGGTCTACAAGGCTTCTACAATATCTCAAAGGTGGGCTTTGCTGGTGTTTCAAAGGATAGCAGATGAACACGAGAAACTCTTGAGTTAGGGCTCGAGTTGGCGAGTGTTGCCGATGTGAGTGTGCTGGTTGTGGCCAGTACGAATGGGTCCAGATAGATTGCCTTCATCAGTAATTGGCTGACGAGTTTGGTAGTCTTGGGACGTTACGAGCTATGGTCCTGACAACACTCAAACTTTACATTTTATATCATACTCACTATATTACTAATTACTATTCCCTCAACTTCTATATGCATACTTCCAATCAATTTGTTTATAAGGTAAAACTAGGAATATCATTACCCGAATTATGATCCCTCTGCAACCAGCCTCTGCACTAACCATTTTCCCTAAGTTACATCTCCAGCAGCATTATCATAACTTGTTCTTCCCCTTCGTAGGCGAAAATTCAAACTTCTAATTTACACTTACCATTGCTAAAGAATTTTACCCAACTACCTCCCATATATCACAGATAACAAGAACCTAATTCACCAAAAGTCTCAGAATTCCAAGAATTCCCACTGCCACGCAAAGGATCCACTCTTCTGCGTTGGCGCCTATTGCCTGGCGGCCATGCAAGTGTCGTTAGGCGGTGCATAGAATTCTGGAGATTTTCCAGCAATTCTTGCACCTGAGAAACCCCAATCTCCCTTCACTTGCGGTTCCCCATCAATTCCCACTCAATCCTGCTCATAATAATCATAATTCGCAATCAGAGAACATTCATTATCGTTTCCTAGATCAATTTAAACACCCTTTATTCGAGGTACAATCAATCCCAAGGATTTTGACCCTAAACTAGCTTTCACAACAATTTCATCAATTTTTAACCTTCACTCTCATGTAATTCAACAATATAGGACATTCAAACAACAAAAAATTTATGGAATCCCATGTCCCCCGATTCAGAATCAACCTAGACACGTCCAAACATCATAATCGAGTATAAAATTGGCAAAAAGAAAGCTTAATTTGGTCTCACTGGGGTTTGAACTCATACCATGCCAATGTCAAATCAATGCACAACCATTTAACCAATTCATGTTTCGTGATGATTAATATAATTCTATGATTATATTATCACTCAACATGATCAAGCATATTATAAAAAATAATAATAAATTAAATCACACAATAATAGCATACATAGGACTTGAACCCAAGTCCTCTCACATAATTAAGTACTCTCAACCACTTAAGCTAGTACTTTTCCACATCATACAACTCATAATTAAATGCTATAAAGTTTCCCACTACCCGCATTAATTAATTAATTAATTAGATTCCACAGGTCTTACCGTAGCTGCTTGTCTTAAAATGTTACATGATTAGCTTGGCCATCCTCATCTATCAAAATTAAAAAAAAATGTATTAATGTCATGTCAACTAGGCAAACATGTTAGATATATCTTTCCTAAAAGGCCTCAATCAAAGTGTAATGTTTTTTTTTTCAATCATCAATTCTGATATTTGGGGACCTAGTCATGTCCCATCTTTTAGTTTTAGCTCTTTTGTTACATTCATTGATGAATTTTTGAAATGTACTTAAGTTTATCTTATGAAAGATTGTTCTAAATTGTTATCCATATTCATATCCTTTTTTAAATGAAATAAAGAATCAATACGGTCAAGTAATTAAAATCATTAGAAGTAAGAATGCCAAACACATAGGTAGAAGAATCAAAATGGCATTTTCTACATGCAATAAACCAAACACATAGGAAGAAGAATAAAAAATGGGTATATTCTAGATCTGCAACAAACCAGGACAAATCAACAAGAAAACAAAATATAAGTCAAAATCTAGAAAACGAATTCTTGTGGTGGTGCCTCTATTTTGGTTTGAGAAGATGAGTGTGGGAATCACCGTAGTAGATTTGAGAAGATGAGGTGGATGGACTCGTCGTCGTAGATCTGAGAAGATGAGGGTGTGTGGGACTCATTGTTGTAGATATGAAAAGATGGGGTGGAAATCGTCATAGTAAATTGAGAAGATGAGGTAGGTGAAACTCGTCATCATAGATTTGAGAAGATGGTGTGGGTGAGACTCGTCGTCACATCACCGATCTGAGGAGTGGGTAGGCTTCGTCGTCATCATGCTTGTTTAAGAGGTGATTTATGAGTGTTCGCTCTCACTTTCATTGAGCCTCGTTTTTCGATGTGGTGTGCATGATGTTAAATTTTTTAAATTCTATCATCTAGGTTTCATTAATGTTTGCAAATATAATAAATGTTTTGGTTCTCATGAAATTTAATATGTATTCTAATTTGAAATGTATACAATTATAATTTCTTTCTAAATATTTGATATTGAAGAAACAAACCTCCTTTTAATATTGAATATTTGATAATATCATATTTCATTTATCGTAATTTTGTATTATTTTATAAATATTATTTTATAGATATTAATTAATTGATATTGAAACAGTAAGAAATTGTGTACAGGTATGGGTACAAGTATACATGTAAGACCTGTGAAAATTAATTAATTAAATAATTAATTAATTAATAAATACGGGTAGGAAGAGCCTTTATGGCATTAAATATTGTTTGATGTGACGTAGAAAAGTACTAGCTCAAGTGGTTAAAAGTACTATGTTTGTGTGAGAGGACTTGGGTTTAAGTCCTATGTAAGCCTGTTGTGTTTTATTTGATTTACTTTTATTTGGATAATATAATTGTGAATAGTGATTGATATCATAATAATAGGATTATAATAGTTATCACCAAAAATGAATTGGCATAATGGTTGTGCTTGGCGTTATGAGTGGAGGGTCATGGGTTCAAACCTTGTTAGATATAAAAAGGACTTTATTTTTTTTATAAATGGAGTTTTGGAGGGAATGTAGATGGACAAAGGAAAACCTAGCAGAAGGGGCAGCCAAGAGGGGCTGGCCATATAAAGATCCTTTAATAGAAACTAAACCCACCATAAAGCCTATTTTCGTTTTAAAACTTAAGCACTATTAAGACACTTATAAAAGGCAAAATTTAAGTGAAAATAGGGTTTCTGCAGTTTGGTTATCTTACCTATAGAGAGGAGAACGAATTTTTGAGAGTGGGAGGTGAATTTGGGTGCATGAGAGGCTGATTGGGAGGAGGTCTAAAGCAAAATTGTGGTGAACAAAGGAACATCCATCTTTGTCCCAATTTGAACCAAGAGGTCCAGGTTAGGGGAGCTGTACTTTGTGCGTGCAAATAAACTGTTAAGTGTTATGATTTTGAGTTATTGGTGTCTCAATTGATTCTTGTTTGATTGGGAAAGTCGTGCCTTATGTGCAGTGATTGAGAACTTGTTTGGTTTGAGGTTGGGTGCACCATTATGTTATGCATTATATGTTTTGGGATGAGAGTTTTGATATTGCAAGTTTATTAATGATTGTATACTCGAATTTTGGTTGTCCATATGTTTAGAAACCATGATTCTGAGTTGTTCTTGCCATTACATTGTGTTGGTATTGATGGAGGGATGTTTTGGTATTGAATTTGTGAAATTGTGTGCGTGACAAAGACGAAACTCTGCAAGTTTCGCCCATGCGAGTCTATCTCGCCTAAGCGAGAGTTGCTGAACCTCGTTCTGATTTTGGTTCGCGTTGCTCGCTCAGGCGACGCTCAGGCGACCTGGGTGAGGGTTGAGCGACAGATTCTCTCGCTTAGGCGAGAATGGCTCGCCTAAGCGAGGTCGCGATGAAACCTGTACCATTTTGAGCGTGACTTCTCGTCCAGGCGAGAAGTTTTGAGTTCTGAGCGATGGATACTCTCGCTTAGGCGAAAGTGGCTTGCCAAAGCGAGTTCACGAAGTGGTGTTTTTTGGGCGTAAGTATGACTCGCTCAGGCGAGAAGAGCTCGCCTAACCGAGATGAGGTGTTGAAGCCACTATTTCACGCTCGCTCAAGCGAGGTGTGGTTGCTTATGCGAGGCTGACGGGCTAGCCTGGGCGAAGAGCTCTAGCTTAAGCGAGAATACTACGAGTTTCATGTTTGTGTGTGATCTAGGACTATTTGATTGTGAGTTTCAGGTATAGGAAATATATGCTTGAGTTTGTGGTGTTTGGGCTTGAAGGACTAAGTCCAATACGGGTCTGGGATGTGCTTGATGGTTGGATGCATGATGGGCAAGGAACTGTGTAGTTCTCGTTGGTTGCTAAGTGGCGAGGATTCCTTAGTATGGTGATTACATGCGTTGAAGGCACGATGGGCAAGGAACTGTTATGTTCCCGTCGGCTGCTATTGGACGAGGAGTCCATAGTATGGTGATTGTGTGCGTGCCATGGTCCGAGCGAGGGAGGCTTGGATGTTTTACTACGGACGAGTAGTCTGTAGGGCAGGACTATGAGTAGGATAAGCTCGTAGGGTCGGACCACCAAAGGGTTAGTTTCGTGGGAGTGTAATATCCTAGCCGGAAATTACTTATTAAAATAAAACAAAAATAAAATTCAATAAAACAACCTCATTTATCATTCAACAATTTCCCAAAACGCGGGAAATATTTAAAAACCTTAAGTTCAACGCGCCAAAACAGATTAAATAATTCGCATTAATACTGTAATACAATTAAAATGGTCTATAAAATTATTACAATAACACCATAGTCCAATAAAATAAACTAGTGAGAAAATCCCCAAGAGATCCCCACTTTGTCTCTATGCACCTGTCCGCTCACCTGCATCAACATCTGCTCCCTTGTAACAAGTTACATGATCATCGTCACACACACACAGATAGGGTGAGCTCATTTAAATAAAACCAACCAATAAATTATTAAATACAACATCAAAACATTTAAACCCGGGTTAGTATTCTTCTCCCTTTTTCCTTACTTCTCCACTTCCAATACTTTCATTAGACGTTTAACATTTCTATACCTTTTAGGTGAGAACAATGATCGATCTTTGCTACACGAGTGTCTACTCGCCCCTCCGACTATAGGCCACCACTTGATAGTCCACACGTGGGAATGACCTTGCCACAACATCTCACCGTGACACCAAGTGAAGCTCCCCGAAACAAACATAATGTTTGTAGCTATTCCAGACTACCAAAAACTCTATCAAAATGCTCTAAAGAAGGCAATCACCCGAACCTCGCCGTACGAGCCACAACTCGCACACTGCACTGGACTTCCTAAACCACCAGGCTACAACCTAGAGTGGTCACATGTTACTCCAATACGAGTTACACTCGTAACTGGACCCCCAGCCAAAGCCTCACATCATGAACATCACCTAAAGCTGTGTAGAAACCTTTACTTGTGCACCATCACTGAACCAAAACCGCCTAGCGCACATCCCACGTCGCTAGGCGGAGACTTGGTCCAAACCGCCTAGCGGGCATCACACACCGCCAGGCACCACGTGCATGCAGCATCATCACTGCACTGTCACCGCTGGGCGGACTACACCATGCCGCCAGGTGCCACTCGTCGCCACCGCCTGGCGCACCCTTCCCGCGCCGCCAGGCACCACCGCATCGTCAGGGTGTCTGCTATACCATTCCGCCTGGCGGAACCCTCCCTACCACCAGGCACCCTGCTCGCGTTGTGACCACTGTCATTGATTTGTGTTCCGTCCATCGCTTGCGCCACCAGGCGCCATACTAGTAGCGCACTGCTACTGGTTTCTTGGCACTTAAACAGATCCCCAAGGGATCCCAATCATACAATACAACATTTTATAACACAACCTGGTTTCTCCAGTCATACAACTATAATAGGATTGCATCACACCCATTCAAACATGCCATCAAATCAAGTATTGTCATGCACCCATACTCTCCTTCACTTACCCCTTTAAACATGCCACATACATTCCACATACACCCAGTCTTAGGATCATACGGTCTTATATTTGTATAAACTCATGACACCAGACTTTGGTCAATATTGCATATGTACCTCAATAAAAATTCACAAGCACAAAACCATGACTAGGGTAAAGTTGCACCATCCATACCATATCTCACATAATTGTCTCACTCGTACCCAATTAACATACATTCTGAATTTAACTTACCACATGCACCCAAATGTTCAAAGATCACCACTATCTATATCACACTTTCACTTATTTTAGTCTCCCCTAGTCTCGTTTAAGTAAAATTCTTCCTACCTGTTAAATTTCTAAATCATACAAGTATAGTTTGCCAATTAAATACCCAAAGACACGAAACCCACACAAGACTGCCCAAAAAAATTCACTGCATTGACAGGCCGCCTGGCAGCAGTTCATGCGCCGCCAGGCGGTGCATACACATCTGGGTTCTGCCCAGATTTTCCAGCACCGAACTGCACCCCAATTTTTCCAATTACAGTACGCACCTTCATCCCAACGTATTTCTATATGCACACACCATACAAGGTTGGTACAACATTCATATTATAGTCAATTCTGGATAATCATCGCACCAATCATTGAAATATTTCGTGCTTATTATCCCCAATTCCCGCATAAACCCTAACCCCCAATTCCATTCTCAAGTTCATGCAATGTCCAATCAATTTAGTAACTACAATCCCATAATTCATCATGCCAATTAAATATGTACAATAGAAATACAACCCAAACACCACGGCATCGCTGACAAACCAACCAAAACAAGAAAATGGGAAGATGCACGTTGCGTCGCCTGGCGGGCCACCCTCAGCCGCCAGGCGGTTCATACGCGAACCCAGAAAATAGACTAAAACACATAGGCCGCCTGGCGGCACATGACCTACCGCTAGGCGGTTTCTGGAAAATCCAGAAACGCGAGCAAAACTCGGCATTAACAGAGATGCAGGCTTTAACAATTCCATACATTACATGATTACGCAACAATCACAATTTAAAACAACGAAGGAACTCCCCTAACCTGGATCCTTTTGCTTAAAACTTGAATGGCTCTAGATTTCCACTTGCTTCCAAAGGTATCTCTTAGTCCTCCTGAAAAATGCCTCACAGATTCACCCAACTCACTCTCATCACTCTGATTTCTCTCCCTTTTCGTGCAGTACCAGTCCAGACCAAGAAAACCCTCTTTCTCCCTTCAATTTTGTCTTTTAATTACTTCTTAATGAAGGTTAATTAGCCAAAAACGAAAATATTATGGGGTTGTTTTTCAGCCCCTTTGGCTGCCTTAACGTGGTTGCTAGGTTCTCTATCTCTTCTCTTCTTTGCCAAAAATCAAGTTTAGCAAAAAGAAAACTTAATTTAAGTCTCACCAAGGTTTGAACCCCTAACCATGCAAATATTAAGTTAATGCTAAACCATCAAGCAAATTCATGTTTCGTGCTAACTAACATAATTCAAATACTATATTCTTACTTAACACGCACATTCATATTATTAAAACAATAATAATTAAATAACACATAATTGGCATACATAAGACTCGAACCCAAGTCCTCTCACACAATCAAAGTACTCTCAACCAGTTGAGCTAGTACTTTTCCACATCATATCAACCACTATTAAATTCCATAAAGGCTTCCACGACCCTCATTTATTAATTAATTATTTATTTAATTAATTAAATTTCACGGGTCTTACAAGGTGCATAGTGAAGGACTATGAGATCAGGGATGTGTAATTTGAGAATAATGAAATACTTTAGTGATGTTATTTTCCTTGGGATGGATGACATATATATATATATATATATATA
>Ga0209589_1011995_pt1 | contig 11936 bp, 10 predicted proteins | sample CowpeawhiteBW_FD_187525 | JGI IMG/M metagenome (GOLD analysis project Ga0209589, IMG submission 187525) | Root nodule microbial communities of legume samples collected from California USA - Cow pea white BW (SPAdes) (version 2) | ecosystem: Host-associated > Plants > Roots > Nodule | place: USA...
GCGTCGGGGGAGTTAGGGTTTGGAAAGTACTGCGGCGGGGAGAGAAGGTGATCGGAGTCTGTCGGGGTGGAGACAATCGGCGGCGAGAGCGGGTGGTGGTGGAGAAGCGACGACGGCTTCAGTATAAGAAGGAGGGTCGAGGTAAGAGGAAGCGTCGGGGGAGTTAGGGTTTCGAAAGTACTGAGGCGGGGAGAGAAGGTGATCGGAGTCTGCCGGGGTGGTGGAGACAATCGGCGGCGAGAGCGGGTGGTGGTGGAGAAGCGACGCTTTGCCTCTGTGTGTGTGGCGCAGAGGTGAGAAGAAGAGTCATGTTGTGGTTTGGTGGTGGGGTGGGGGGTGCGCGCAGTAGGAAAGGGTGGCACTGGCAAAGGAATAGGAAAAAATTAAGAAAAGCAGAAAAATGAATTGTGGGTAATGTGTGTGCGCAGTGTCCTGTCCTCCACCTGTTTTTGTCTTACGGGCCGCGGGCTGGCCCGTTTTGGCCCGCGGGCTGGCCCGCCGGGCCAACGGGCTTGACGGGCCGGGCTGGCATGGGCTGGCGGGCTGAAATTCGTGGCCTGGCCCATACCTTTTCAGCCGGGCTGGCGGGCCGGCCCATCGGGCCGGGCCCATTTTGCCATCCCTAGCGTACGCACAGGTATAACACTAGTTATATCTTGAAAGAAAAAGAAAATCTTTTATCTTAAAAACATAATTTGATAAGTTTTAAATGATTTTTAATTGAAATCCTGTGCTATAGAAAAAAAAAGTTAATAAAATATTACTAAAGTATCACTTTCTAAAATTTAAAAAATAGAATTAATTAAAAACCTTATAGTATAATTATATTTAAAAAACGAGAAATATTTTAAAATAGATAAATATTTTAAAAATATATTAAACTAAAAAATAAAAATAAAAAAGTTACTTTTTTTATTTTATTCGATAAAAATTTAATTTGTTTTAATTGAAATCTTGTGATATAGAAAGAAGATAAGAAAAAATATTAATAACATCAAGTTTTCTAAAAATCTTAAGGGAGAAATATTAAAAAAAATAGAAAATTTAAAAATTTTACAATAGAATTATATTAAAAAATGAGAAAAAATTAAAAAATACAGAAGCATTTTCAAAGTATTTTAAATTCAATATAAAGAAAAAGTATCTTTTTTAATTGTTTTGATAAATGTTTTTAGTTTCATAATTGAAATATAATATAATAAAAAAAAGATAATGAAATATTAGTAAAATTATCAATGTCTAAAAAATAAAAGATATAAATATATAGAAACTTGAGAAGTATTCAACCATAAATACATATTTAAAAAAGCATTTTAAATTAAAAATAGAAAGGATTATTACTTTTTATTAAATTTAATAACATTTTAAGTTTTCTAATTGAAATATTATACTAGAAGAAAGTCCTAATTACTTATGACTAACCAATTATTTAAAAGAAATTACTGTAGAGGTGGTTAAGCGTATATATTAGTTATTAAAATGCTATATTTGATTTGTTCATTGTTAGGCTACGTCAATAATTTTTTAACCTAATTGTGTAAGGCCCATTAAAAATCTGCTTTATTATTTTCTGCCCTAAAGTAAAAGGGTTGCCCCTTGTATTTGGGCCTAGGGCTGGCCCAAGTGATAAAACCAAAACCCTAAGTTAGCCTAACACACTTACTCTCATTATTCCACAAAGCCAGCCGTCATCCCCTTCTTGCTCTCACAAGACGCTCTGTTAGGGTTTTGCCCTAAGCCTTCCCGAACTAGCTCGGAACCAACTCCTACTCCACGTAAGTGCCGCTTTCTAGATTGTATGGGTTCCATTGCTATTCCTTCGTAGTTCACAGTTACAGTTTCATAATACTCCGTCTTTTGTCCCGTTTACCATCTGTTTCAGCTCGCTAGTCCGTTCCTAGAGCTGCCGTGCTCGAGGTCGTGCCGTCAAGGTTTCGGTTAACCCTTTTTCCAGGTACGGGAAGTTAGGGTTTCAAGTTTAAGTTGTTTTTTTGGCATGTTCTTGAGTTTGTTGTTGATTGTATGGGTTAATCATTCGTTTTGATGCGTGGGATATTTTGCATGATTGGCTGGTGTGAAAAAAATAGTTGTTGCAAGTGAAACAGTGGCGAGACCTGATAATCTCGCCCAAGCGAGCCAGTCTCGCCTAGGCGAGACGAACAGGGACTCGCCCAAACCCTATTGCATGAAAGGTCGCCCAGGCGACCCGCTCAATTTTTTTGAGCGAGCGAACATCTCACCCACGCGAGAGGGGTCTCGCCTAAGCGAGATCCCGCGTTGGTTTCTTGATGCTTTTTTCGAGCCCTCGCCTAGGCGAAGGGGGCTCGCTTGAGCGAGCACGTCTCGCCTGAGCGAGATCCTTCGGCTTAAGCGAGGTCTTGGGCGAGGCAGGGCGTAGTGTGATTGTTCTCTTGACTTGGTTGGTGAATGTATGGCTTGAATTTAAGTACTGTGATGAGAGTATGAGACAAATGAGTATGCATGTGTGAGGTAAATCATGAATTGTGAACAATGGGTTGGTACAAACTTAGCATGAAAATTGTATGAGATGATTCATGAAATTGAAATGATGAGTTTGGTATGAATTCGACATGAGACATGAAAGGGTTGGTATCAATGTGACATGGTAACGATATGAGACGGAGTTCCATATTCTGGGTTCGAGAATAAGGAGTTGGTATGGCTTGGTTGAGAATACGAAAGCGATGAATCATGAGAAATTGTATGAGATGTTTGTTTATATTTGGGTGTATGCATGCTGAACCTGTTTGGTTGATTAAGGAAGTTTGGTCCGCGTTAGTGCGTAATTCCTTGGGATTCTCTAGGTGGGATTCCCAAGGTCATGCTTCAGTGGTCGGGACGTAATTCCATGGCCCCTGTTAGTGAGTGTCCATGGTGGTGCCCCATCTGTATAACTAGGTAAGGATTCAAGGTAAGGTTGCATCCTGACACTCTAAGGAGTCAGTTAGTCTCACCTAGAGCGGATTGACTCCTGTGGTGAGAGTAGTAGGAGGCCTGAAATTCATCAAGGGCTAACCTTGTGGTGAGGGAAATTGATTTATTGTAACACTTGTAACACATAGCTCGGGGGTGAGCAGAGGTATCCAGCACAAGTGCAAGCATCCGCTGAATCTAACCAGGTTATACATATCTGGATGAGTCGAGTCGAGTCGTAGTGTATTGATTGAAAAGTCATAACATGCTTGGTTGCTGTATGAATATTGGATGGTAAAAGTATATTTGACTGTATGATGTTAATGTTGTTGGCTCTAGCTTACCATTTTTGTTGTATGGTTGGTTTGTATGTGGCTCTTCTTTTTGGCGATGATCATCAATTCAATTGATGGGAGCAGATGGGCGAGGTTCCCGCGGTCAGCAAGGAAATGGCGATTCCGCTGCTTAGTCATCTGGGCTGGACCTTATGTTTCTTTTCCTCATGGGTTTTCTTTAGGGCTACGACCCATGTATTGGTCTATTCCTTACTATTACTCTCATTTTGTTAGCTTTTATCTGGATTCCGTTGGCATCGTGGTGTGCCCAGTTTGTAGGGGTGTGTTAAGGACCCCAAGACTACTCTACATTACTATTTTGTGTGACGTTCCTTTTAATTCCGCTTAATAATTAAATGGGACGTTACATTTATGGTATCAGAGCGGTCATTCCTTAGGTCTGTGGACTTGGATGTCCACTCAACTTTCTTTGTGTCTTGTGAGTGTTGTTAGTTAAATTCTTGCCTTATTCGAGCCTAACCAAGTGATTTTCTGTGTGCCAGTGAACTATGGCACCTCCTCGCAGGACTTCGCAATCGTCCCAGGGTGACGTGCCCGATATCTCCAGGGCAATAGAGGCGATGGTGGTTGCCATGACGCAGCAAAGCACCGCGATGATGCAGCAGCACGAAGCATCCATGCAACGACAGACAGCGTCATTTGAGCAACAACAACTTGTTATGCAGCAGATGGAGGCTGCTAGGGCAGCTGTTGAGGATGCCCATCGGTAGCACATGGAGGCACTCTGCCAGCTGGAGAAGAACAGGGCGAATGCCCCTGTTTTTGGCCCAGAGCCACGACCACCAGTCAAGGAGTGAAGTCTGGAAGACTTCTTGAAACACCACCCCGTGAAGTTCAACGGAAAGACTAGTCTAGATGCAGTCGATTAGTGGCTGAAGGATCTGGAGAGAATCTTCGATGCAAAGATGTGCCCAGCAGATAACAGGTTGGCCTTTGCCGTCTACATGCTGACCGGGGAAGCTGAACACTAGTGGATGAGCATGAAGTCCATCATGGAGGAGAGAGGAGAGCCTATGACTTGGGAGGCCTTCCGGGGAAAGTTCCTCTCAGAGTATTTCCCCGACAACGTCAGATACGCCAAGGAGGTGGAATTCCTCCAGCTCACCCAGGGAAGGAAGTCAGTAGCTGATTATGCTGAGAAGTTCAAGCATCTTAGCCGTTTCTACACCTTGCCACTCGATGAGGAGTAGAGATGCTGAAAGTTTGAAAATAGACTCCGCGGCGACATTCGCTTGATGGTAGCACCCTTGTCCATCAAGGATTTTGCTGCTCTGGTCGAGAAGGCCAGGGTAATAGAGAAGATGAAGAATGAGGTGGACGGCCAGCGATCTCAACAACCTCAGAGGATTGGTGGACCATCTGGGTCCAAGCCCAGACATGACGAGCGGAGGAGACCATACGACAGACCTCACCATCAGCCTTAGGGGTCTAGGGGTCTTCCTCCCAAGTAGGGTCGAGTCCAGTGCTATATATGTGGAGGTACTCACCTGAGGAGTGCTTGCCCGCGCATGGAGGGTTACCGCAGATGCAACAACTATGGCAAGGAAGGCCACTTTGGGAAGGACTGTCTCAACCTTGCTAGAACAACAACACACCCTCTAGTTCAGACCCCTCACCAGCACCAACGGAGAGACAGAGGCAACAGGCCTCAGGCGACAAGCAGGGTGTATGCCATGACCAAGGCAGAGGCTGCAGGCTTAGATAATCTTGTTATGGGTCGATGCATGATAGCTGGTGAACCTTTGTGTGTACTGTTTGATTCTGGAGCGACATACTCTTTTGTGTCAATTGCTTGTGTGGAGCATTTGGGTATGTCGGTGTGCGAGCTGCAGTTTGAACTTGTAGTATCTACCCCGGCGTCGGGTCTAGTCAGAACGTCGTCCTTGTGTGTTAGGCTTTCGGTAGAGGTAGAGGGACGCAGATACAAGTTAAATCTAATCTGCCTGCCTCTACAAGAGTTGGAGGTGATCTTAGGGATGGATTGGCTCTTTGCCAATCACGTTCTGATAGATTGTCGGGAGAAGAGGTTATTTTTTCCCGACTCAGAGGAGCTTGAGTTGGTTTCTCCTTAAGGGGTGGTGAGGGAGATCTAGAGTGGCGCGCAGTGCTTCATAAACTTCGCCCGTATGGAGGTGGGAGAGAGAGAGAGAGACCATCAGTCATACCTGTGGTACATGAGTTTGAAGACGTGTTTTCGGATGAAGTACCAGGGTTGCCTCCTAGTAGAGAAGTAGAGTTCTCTATTGACCTAGTACTAGGAACGGGCGTGGTGTCGATGGCTCCATATCGTATGGCTCCGGCAGAATTAGTGGAACTCAAGAAACAGATAGAAGAGCTGATGGAGAAACAATTCATCCGACCCAGCACTTCGCCTTGGGGAGCACCAGTGTTATTGGTGAAGAAGAAGGATGGGAGTTCGCGCCTGTGTGTGGACTACAGGCAACTGAACAAGATGACTATCAAGAACAAATATCAGCTTCCGAGGATTGATGACTTGATGGATCAACAGCATGGGTCATCGGTGTTCTCGAAGATAGATCTGTGGTCGGGATACCATCAGATTTTGGTAAAGGCTGATGATGTCCAGAAGATGGCCTTCCGATCCCGGTATGGACACTATGAGTACGTGGTTATGCCTTTTGGTGTGACCAATGCTCCAGTAGTGTTCATGGACTACATGAACTGGATTTTCAGACCCTTCTTAGATAAGTTTGTTGTGGTCTTCATAGACGACATCCTTATCTATTCTAAGACTCAGGAGGAGCATGCAGAACACCTGAGGTTGGTGCTTGGTGTTCTAAGAGAGAAACAGTTGTATGCCAAGTTGTCAAAGTGCAAATTCTGGATGGATGAGGTTCAGTTTTTGGGGCATGTGATATCCGCCCAGGGGATTGCAGTGGACCCAGCAAAGGTCGAGGCAGTAGTAAAGTGGGAAAGTCCTAAGTCGGCCACAAAGATCAGGAGCTTTGTGGGGTTAGCAAGCTACTATAGGAGATTTATAGAGGGATTCTCCAAGATAGTGGCACCCTTGACACTGCTTACTCGGAAGGACCAACCCTTCACTTGGACAAATAAGTGTGAGGAAAGTTCTAAGAGTTGAAGAGAAAATTGACTAGCGCTCTGATACTAGTGATCCCAGATGTCGGGAAGCCGTTCGAGGTCTACTGTGACGCCTCCCACCTCGGGCTTGATTGTGTATTGATGGAGGAGAAGAAGGCTGTGGCATATGCTTCAAGGTAACTTAAGGTTCATGAGAGAAACTACCCCACTCATGACCTAGAGTTAGCAGCCATAGTGTTCGCCTTGAAGATTTGGAGGCATTATCTCTATGGTGCTCAGTTCCGTGTGTTCAGCGATCATAAGAGCCTTAAGTATTTGTTTGACCAGAAGGAACTGAACATGAGGCAGAGGAGATGGATGAAATTCTTGAAGGATTATGATTTTGAGCTCCTATATCACCCCGAGAAGGCGAATGTAGTGGCATATGCCTTGAGTAGGAAGACAGTGCATACTGCACACCTTATGATTAAGGAGGTGGAACTACTAGAGAAATTTCGAGATATGAAGCTACAGGTGGAGGTAGGATCTGAGTTCATTAGATGTAGTACCCTAACTATATCTAGTAACTTCTTGGGCTTAGTGAGAGAGAGGCAGTTATTGGATGCCAGTCTTAATAGAGTTAGAGAACAATTTGGGTTAGATGAGGCTAGAGATTTTTCTTTGGGTGATGATGGTATACTGCGGTTTCAGGGTAGGGTATGCGTACCTGATGATGTTAAGGTGAAGAAGTTAATTCTGGAGGAACGACACAAAAGTCGTCTTAGTCTGCATCCTGGCATGACTAAGATGTACCAGGATCTTAAGGAAACCTTCTAGTGGCAGGGAATGAAGAGAGATGTTGCTCAGTTCGTATTAGCATGTTTAACTTGTCAGAAGGCGAAGGTGGAGCACCAGAGGCCCGGTGGGAATCTACAGCCCTTGGAAATAACAGTGTGGAAATGGGACAGCATCTTCATGGATTTTGTAACCCATTTGCCACAGACTTTTAGAGGACATGACACCATCATGGTGATAGTGGATCGGTTGACCAAGAGTGCCCACTTCTTGGTGATGAACTTGAGGATGTCCATGGCCAAGTTGGCCCAGCTGTACGTTAAGGAGATCGTGAGGTTGCATGGAGTCTCTTCGAGCATAGTTTCCGACAGAGACCCACGATTTACATCCCGGTTCTGGCAAACCTTACAGGAGGCTTTGGGGACGAAGTTGACTATGAGCTCAGCTTATCACCCTCAAACCGATGGCCAGTCTGAGAGGACGATTCATTCATTAGAAGATTTGTTGAGGACTTGCATATTGGATCATCTAGGTGCTTGGGATGAGGTATTACCTTTGATAGAGTTCACCTACAACAACAGTTTCCATGCGAGCATCGGCATGGCGCCATACGAGGCTCTTTATGGCAGGAAGTGTAGGACTCCTCTCTGTTGGTATCAAGATGGGGAAGCGGTGTTGGTTGGACCAAAATTGTTAGAGCAGACCACTGAGAAAGTGAGAATGGTGAGGAATAAGATGCAAGCTTCTTAGAGTAGGCAGAAGGCCTATGTAGACCGTAGGAGGAGACCTCTAAAGTTCGCAGCTGGTGATCATGTATTCCTGAGGGTGACCCGAACCACGAGTGTGGGAAGGGCCCTCCACTCAAGGAAGCTTTCACCCAAGTTCCTTGGCCCCTATCAGATCACGAGGAGGATTGGGCCGGTGGCTTACGAGATAGCCTTACCCCCGCAGTTGGTGAATCTTCACCCAGTGTTCCACGTCTCACAATTGAGGAAGTATGTGTTTGACCCGGCTCATGTGTTGGAAGCTGAGGACATACAGATCAGGGAAAACCTCATAGTGGAAGTACCACCCGTCGCTTTAGAGGATAGCAAAGTTGAGGAACGCCGAGGAAAAGCGGTCAGCCTTGTTAAAGTCATCTGGGACCAGAGGATAAGTGACTCGACTTAGGAGTTAGAGGAGGACATGAGAAAATCACATCCGCATCTGTTTACCTAGTGAGTCTTTATTTTCGAGGTCGAAAGTTTTTCTTGTTGGGGAGAATGTAAGGCCTATTAAAAATCTGCTTTATTATTTTCTGCACTAAAGTAAAATGGCTGCCCCTTGTATTTAGGCCTAGGGCTGACCCAAGTGATAAAACCAAAACCCTAAGTTGGCGTAACACACTTACTCTCATTATTCCACAGAGCCAGCCGTCATCCCCTTCTTGCTCTCACAAGACGCTCTGCTAGGGTTTTGTCCTAAGCCTTCTCGAACTAGCTCGGAACCAACTCCTACTCCACGTAAGTGCCACTTTCTAGATTGTATGGGTTCCATTGCTATTCCTTCGTAGTTCACAGTTACAGTTTCGTAATACTCTGTCCTTTGTCCCGTTTACCTTCTGTTTTCAGCTCGCTAGTTCGTTCCTAGAGCTGCCATGCTCGAGGTTATGCCGTCAAGGTTTTGATGCGTGGGATATTTTGATGGTGTGAAAAATATAGCTGCTGCAAGTGAAACAGTGGCAAGACCTGATAATCTTGCCCAAGCGAGCCAGTCTCGCCTAGGCGAGACGAACAGGGACTCGCCCAAACCCTATTGCGCGAAAGGTCGCCTAAGTGACCCGCTCAATTTTTTTGAGCAAGCGAACATCTCGCCCAGGCGAGAGGGGTCTCGCCTAAGCGAGATCCCGCGTTGGTTTCTTGATGCTTTTTTCGAGCCCTCGCCTAGGTGAAGGGGGCTCGCTTGAGCGAGCACGTCTCGCCTGAGCGAGATCCTTCGGCCTGAGCGAGGTGTTGGGCAAGGCAGGACGCAGTGTGATTGTTCTCTTAACTTGGTTGGTGAATGTATGGCTTGAATTTAAGTAGTGTGATGAGAGTAAATGAGACAAATGAGTATGCATGTGTGAGGTAAATCATGAATTGTGAATAATGGGTTGGTACGAACTTAGCATGAAAATTGTATGAGATGATTCATGAAATTGAAATGATGAGTTTGGTATGAATTCGACATGAGACATGAAAGGGTTGGTATCAACGTGACATGGTAACGATATGAGACGGAGTTCCATATTCTGGGTTCGAGAATAAGGAGTTGGTATGGCTTGGTTGAGAATACGAAAGCGATGAATCATGAGAAATTGTATGAGATGTTTGTTTATATTTGGGTGTATGCATGCTGAACCTGTTTGGTTGATTAAGGAAGTTTGGTCCGTGTTAGTGCGTAATTCCTTGGGATTCTCTAGGTGGGATTCCCAAGGTCGTGCTTCAGTGGTCGGGACGTAATTCCATGGCCCCTGTTAGTGGGTGTCCATGGTGGTGCCCCATCTGTATAACTAGGTAAGGATTCAAGGTAAGGTTGCATCCTAACACTCTAAGGAGTCAGTTAGTCTCACCTAGAGCGGACTGACTCCTGTGGTGAGAGTAGTAGGAGGCCTGAAATTCATTAAGGGCTAACCTTGTGGTGAGGGAAATTGATTTATTGTAACACTTGTAACACAAAGCTTGGGGGTGAGCAGAGGTATCCACCACAAGTGCAATCATCCGCTGAATCCGACCAGGTTATACGTATCCGGATGAGTCGAGTCGAGTCATAGTGTATTGATTGAAAAGTCATAAGATGCTTGGTTGTTGTATGGATATTGGATGGTGAAAGTATATTTGATTGTATGATGTAAATGTTGTTGGCTCTAGCTTACCCTGTTTGTAGTATGGTTTTCTTGTATGTGGGTCTTCTTTTTGGCGATGATCATCAATTCATTTAATGGGAGCAGATGGGCGAGGTTCCCACGGTCAGCAAGGAAATGGCGATTCCGCTGCTTAGCCATATGGGCTGGACCTTATGTTACTTTTCCTCATGGGTTTTCTTTAGGGCTACGGCCGATGTATTGCTCTATGCCTTACTATTACTCTCATTTTGTTAGACTTTTATCTGGATTCCGTTGGCATCATGGTGTGCCCAGTTTGTAGGGGTTGTGTTAAGGACCCCAAGTCTAGTCTACATTACTATTTTGTGTGACGTTCCTTTTAATTCCGCTTAATAATTAAATGGGACGTTACAAATTGTACTTCAATTGTGGTAAGTTAGATTATAACACATTCTTTTCAAGTGTTAAAAAAGAAGAACAAAGTGGTGTATCATTTCATTTAAATTTTTATTTTTTATTACTTGAAAATAATTTGTAATTTATTTGATAATTAAGAAAATATTATAGAATAAAATATTGTTATGATAATGGTTGTGGTAATCATAATATATAAAACTTATTCATAAAATAAAATAAAAAATACCAAACTAGATGTATCATTTAATTTAATTTTTCAATGTTTATTACTTGACGTTATTCCATTACATTGATTGAATTTAATGTTCTAGTTATATCTTTTATCTTTTTACATCTTTAAAAGTATAACTTGTTATATCTTGAAAGAAAAAGAAACTTTTTTTTCTTAAAAACATAATTTGATAAGATTTATATGATTTTTAATTGAAATCTTGTGCTATAGAAAAAAAAAGTTAATAAAATATTACTAAAGTATCACTTTCTAAAATTTAAAAAATAGAATTAACTAAAAAGCTCATAGTATAATTATATTTCAAAAACGAGAAATATTTTAAAATAGATAAATATTTTTAAAATATTTTAAACTAAAAAATAAAAATAAAAAAGTTACTTTTTTTATTTTATTGGATAAAAATTGAAATTGTTTTCATTGAAATCTTGTGATATAGAAAGATGATAAGAAAAAATATTAATAACATCAAGTTTTCTAAAAATCTTAAGGGATAAATATTAAAAAAAATAGAAAATTTAAAAATCTTTTAATAGAATTATATTAAAAAATGAGAAAAAATTAAAAAATACAAAAGCATTTTCAAAATATTTTCAATTCAAAATAAAGAAAAAGTATCTTTTTTAATTGTTTTGATAAATGTTTTTAGTTTCATAATTGAAATATAATATAATAAAAAAAAATAAGATAATGAAATATTAGTAAAATTATCATTGTCTAAAAAATAAAAGATATAAATATATAGAAACATTGAGAAATATTCAACCATAAATACATATTTAAAAAAGCATTTTAAATTAAAAATAGAAAAGATTATTACTTTTTATTAAATTTGATAACATTTTAAGTTTTCTAATTGAAATATTGTACTACAAGAAAGTCCTAATTACTTATGACTGACCAATTATTTAAAAGAATTACTGTAGAGGTGGTTAATGGTATATATTAGTTTTTAAAATGTTGTATTTGATTTGTTCATTGTTAGGCTACGTCAATAATTTTTTAACCTAATTGTACTTACTATTGTGGTAAGTTAGATTATAACACATTCTTTTCAACTGTTAAAAAAGAAGAACAAAGTGGTGTATCATTTCATTTAAGTTTTTCTTTTTTATTACTTGAAAATAATTTGTAATTTTATTGATAATTAAGAAAATATTATAGAATAAAATATCATTATAATAATGGTTGTGGTAATCATAAAATAAAATAAAAAATACCAAATTGGATGTATCATTTAATTTAATTTTTCAATGTTTATTACTTGACGTTATTGCATTACATTGATTGAATTTTATGTTCTAGTTATATCTTTTATCTTTTT
>Ga0209589_1011997_pt1 | contig 11934 bp, 7 predicted proteins | sample CowpeawhiteBW_FD_187525 | JGI IMG/M metagenome (GOLD analysis project Ga0209589, IMG submission 187525) | Root nodule microbial communities of legume samples collected from California USA - Cow pea white BW (SPAdes) (version 2) | ecosystem: Host-associated > Plants > Roots > Nodule | place: USA...
AAAAAAAAAAAAAACTACAACAAAGAATCCAACTGAATAATCAATAAAATTCAAACAATATTCTCTTCGCCTATTAAAAAAATAAAAATAGAAAAAGTAAAAAGAAGAAGGAGAAGAAGAAGATATTTGGGGGGGCCTGGGAATAAGGTTCAGGATTTCCTATCCTTCTGTGTGGCAGCGGACAACCTTAAACAGGCACACGATAGCGACGCAAACCACTTGAACAAACAACCATCTAATTAAGGAGAATCAGAACAACCCAAACCATCCTCCACACAAGGCCTATCCAAATCTCTCATTACTTCAACAAAACCTCAATCCGTAAAATCTCATTCCAGCACTACAAGCTAAGCTAAGACAAACTTTCCTTTCCAGCATCATAAAGTAAAGACTAAAGAAAAAGCTCACACCACTGACCTTCCACGAATCACTAAAAAGCGAAAACTTACGTAGAAAAGTTATTCAAACAAAATCCAAATCTCATCTACATATTCTACATAACTTTTTAATGCAAGGTCTATTTCACAGATTCCGATACATAACTCAAATTCTAATCGGAGAGCAGCAGGTCGTAGAGTAAGTATTGAATCCAAGTTTTGTCGCCGTTAAAAGGAAAACAGAGAGCAAGAGTTAGTTACCGAGGATGAGCATGGCATCGGGAAGTGCACCGAGGATGGGGAGGAAAAGGCCGCCAACAATGCCGGGGCCCAAGATCTCGAGCAGGAGCTCGCTTCCGCCAGATAGGAACGTGGCGGCCTTGAACATGAGGAAGCCATAGACGATAATTAGGAACAAGTTACCGATGACGGTGGTGGTGCACGGTAGGAAGCCGTAGGTCTGCTCGCAGGAGGACTCGGCCGTGATCGCCGACGGGAGGCGGAGGAGGCCTTCCCCGGTGTTGGCGGAGACGCCATCAGAGAGCGGATCACGGGAGAAGAAGCGCGCATGAGCGTGACCGCACAGGATTACGATCCACAAGATGAGGAAGATGGACCGGTGGGAAGTGAGAGATGCAACCATGGTTATTGGTGGTGGTGGTATGTAGCGTCACTAACGACCAAATATATACGTGTCAGTTCTGCTACCATGAAGTCAAAATTATTTCCCATTCAAGTTTTACACTAATTTTACTTTAAATAAAAAATTCAACACTTTATCTATAATTACTAATAGAATTTCCAATTTTTTTTTTCATTTTTTATCCATTCATCTAATTTTATTAATCAAAATTGGAGTATATTTTTTCAAATTCTATCTAATTTTGTAGGAATATGTCTCAGAAAAAGATATTTTGACGGTTGAGTACATTTCAGAAAGGTGCATTTAATCCTGTGTTTCCGGTTGCAGACACGTTGGGTACGCGCACGGAATATAGAAAAAGATATACATAGAAGTGAGAGACAAATAGTGTTACGACGAATCGAGGGAACCCACAGTTTCTCGTGATTGTCGTAATTTAATAGTTGAAGCTGAAGTGGCAGAAGATCATTACCAGAGTTTAATGCTTGCCAAAAGGGGAAGTGAGATTTTAATTCTTTTTTAATTACTTCAAATTAGAGTTTTAGCAATCATACATACATCAATGTTAGTTAATTTTGGTGATAATCACTTTAAAGTTTAAAGTTATATTTTAGTTCATTAATAAATATTTTATATTTAAGGTTTTTATCTAATCTAATAAACTCATATAAACAAACAAAAATATGGAAGTACAACTTTTGTAGAACTGCTCGAAATAAATAAGAATGTTTTATTTCAATTTCAAGACACAGTTTTCTCTCTTTTGGTCGGTAAAGACAGAGACATGAAAGAAATCACCTCAAAATAGCTATCATTTTAAGATGACATGTAATGAATTAGAAATAAAATTGATATGCTACCATATAATGATTTTGTAATAGTTAAATTTAGTGTTAATTTATTTAAATTAAATGAATTAAGATAAACCATATTTTCACATATTAAAAACCCTATTTTAATAAAGGGAGTTTTGAAGAACTTGCCTTTTTAAAAATACTTTTTATTGAGTTGGCAAATACTTATCAATGCATTTAAAAGATTAATTATTAAACTCAGATTTTGAATATTTTGGTTCCCCAATACTTTATTACTTAACAAATACGCACAAAATATTAAGTTTTATGGAAAATGTTGTTCTTAAATGTGTTAAAGAAATTTTTACTAAGAGCTTAAAAGATGGAACAGGAAGAAAATAAAAACTATATTTCTTAATGAATAAGATATCTACTGTTTAATGCAGGGGAGATGAATAATTTGTCGTGGATATGGAATGTTATTATTCCTTTTTTCCGTGAGGTACATAAGACCAAATATTTCACAAATATAGCAAGAGTTAGGTGAACCATATAGTTGTGTCTTCAATAAAGATGAAAAGGAATCATATAAATATTGGTGTGATGGTATTTAGTATATTTGCCATAGCAGAGCAAATCACTGTAAGTTAATTTGTAGAGATTATTTGAAGTGTATCTTCTTTTATGTGACTATGTTTTTTATTCACAATATTACTCTATCAATATAATAAAATATAATATAAGAATATTTTATCATATAATAATATAACCATTTATTTTTTATTTGTTTATTTATATTTTAATCAAATATATAAATTATATACTTATTATCATAATTATTTTTTAATCAAAATCTTGTTTAGTCTCAGCTAAAGCATTCAAGTGTGTTTTTCGGTTTAGTAGGACTAGCTTTTTCTTTTGTAGGTGTATCTTGTTAGGTTTCACCTAACTTTAAGAAATTGTTCGCTCATGACACATTATATCACAGAAAAAAATTAATAAAAGAAAATTAATTTTGGTGATAAAAAATAATTAGTTATTGTGATGAATTTAAATATTAATTTATAAATTTAAAATTTAATAATATTTAAAATAGTTTTTATTATGATTAAAAAATTATTATTAATTTGTGAATTAGTGTTTAAATTAGTCTTTAACATTAACTATAAAGATTTTTATTCTCATTGGGTTGTAAAGCTAGAAGAAAAGGTCGTTGAGCAAAAATGTCAAATTCAAATTCCAAAGAGCAAGCGATCTTGGTCAATTGATGAACTAGGGTTGTGTTGGGCGAAATTTCGGAAATTTCACTCCTATTACTCGATTGTTCAATGAGTCAAGGTCTCGTTAAGTGAAAATATTAGTTTTAGAAACATAGAGCTTCATTTTATGCTTTTCATTTGGCGAGTAGAGATTTGCACCAAGTGAAAAATTGTGAAAATATTTTCTTTTAAATTAATTTAAAGTTTTCTGAGATGTGATATGTGATTGTATGAGATTCAGAAAAAAAAAATTATGGTTTTGAAATAAAATGGCTGGGTGAGGGTGTTAGTCATGATCCACTCTATCGTGTGGGTGAGTGATTAACTATAGTTAAGGCATGAGCCATAATCTACTATGATGTGTGAATTATTATGTGGGTGTAGGAAAGACGACGAGTCAGGTATACCTAGTGCACTACTTGTACCCAGTCGTAAGAAATATATTAGTCTCGTTACTCGCTCCATTACTCGTAGGGTATTCATGAAAAAATACTTACAGGTTTCTTTTATATTTATGGATATGCACATATATATATATATATATATATATATATATATATATATATATATATATATATATATATATATATATATATATATAATTAAATAAAAAATATTTTTAAAGTACATTCTGAATCAAATTACTTACCAATGCAAATTTGAATGAGTTGTATCCAAATATAAATTTTAAAAATTAATCTTTTTGAAAATAACTTAAATTTTATAAGCCAAAATAAAAAATAGAAATATATGAAGTCAAATTTTAAACAATTCTTCAATAATTATTATTTTTTTCATTAGTGACTTTATTTTGATCATTTTATTTAAAACAATACTAAAATAAAACTTACCAAAAATTATTTTCCAAGAAAAGATATTAAAAATAGTAATAATGAGTAGGTAGTGGGTATTCGCGAGTCAGATACCATAATACTCGTTCTTGTCCTATTAGCAATTGGGTAATTAAATACTTGTACCTATTACTCATAGGTATCCATTTAGTATCCATCACATATGTATCTATGGATATCCGCAGGTAAAAATTTTTTTTGTCATCACTATGTAGGTGATGTGAATGTAAGTTCTAGGAAGGAGTACTACATTGATATGATGTTAGATGATGTATTGAAAGGGATTCTGTATAGACACTATCTTGACTCTACTAGTATCAAAGTGATTACTTAAGTCTCGAAGTTTTATTATAAAGATATTAGTTAAAGATTAAAGTGTCAATGTATATAACTTCGCAAACAAATAAATCAAACATTCAAACTATTCAAATATTATAGAAAAACATTCTAGTATTTAAAAATATGCAATTATGAACTTATATAATTAGAAGTAGAAAATAATTTTAACAAAAAGAATTTTTAAAACATTGTTGGTGGGTTAAGTGGGTCAACCCACCTTCAATCTGATTCGAACTCGTTTAACCCGCGGGTTAAGTGACTCGGGTTTAGTTCAACTCACTTTTGAAAAAAGTAAAATTTTCTCAACCCAACCCGGCTCGAACCCGTGGTGAGCGAGGTTCACTCACGGGTTGGAACCCATTTTGACATCTCTACTCCTGATAGGCATAAGTGAGTTATGACAAGTGTAGAATCTTTGAGTTCGTTAAATACACTAGTCTTCTAGAAGTAGAGTCAAATAAATTTCTATGTTATGATTGAGCTATGTGGGTTGTGTTGTGCGATAGGAATTTTGATTCTTAATGAGTTTTGTTGTTTTGAGTTGATGAAGGTTGTGTTGTGTGATAGGCATTTGGATTTTTTATGAGTATTGTTGTTTTGAGTTGATGATGAATTGTTATATGTAGTATTATTTAATTTTTCACTATCTGACCCTTTATTTTCTATTATGTTATGGTTTTCTACTTATGATGATTGTATGTTATATGTGAGTAAAGGACCTTGTAGGTGATAATGGAAAGCAATAGTGAGGATGCATAGTATAGCATTGTATATTTATATATATATATATATATATATATATATATATGTGTGTGTGTGTGTGATTTGTAGATTCTCCTAATAATTTAATGCTTATATTGCCTTTTTGAAATATTTTGACACATACATACTACATGGAGGACTACAATACATATTTGTCTATATTTATATATATAATAATAATAAATTTAAAAATTGTATAACTTTAATTTAATATTAGACGTTAATATTACAAAGATAATATACTAGTTAGGGATGTCAATAGGGCAGGTAAGGTATGTGTAGTAGCTTCATCGTATCCTACTCACTCGTTGGATAAATATTCGTCCCGTATTCGTCCCCATAATTATGCGAGTACCTGCATATTTTTTTAATATTCACAGATATCCATGAGTACTCGTTGATATTTACAGAAAAAGAAATTAAAATATTTAACATATTTTAACCATAAATTCAAATAAAATACAATACATAACATTCATAAATTTCAAACAAAGTCCAAATAACCCATTTAAATAATGTTGAATGACAATTTACAAAAAAATTAGAGATTTTTTTGAAACCAATTGATAAAAAATAACTCATTCAAAAATCAATGTGTTAATAATTTAATCATATTTTTTTAATTTAAATTAAAGTATAACGGGATGGGTATCCACTATGAAACCCATTTCTTTTAAAAACAGTCTCAACAACCCCATTTCTATTTTCTTAAAAACGTATGTTCCTCTAATTTCTCTCAACTTTGTCCCTTTCTCCACTTGAACCCAACCATGATCTTCATCTTTTTCATTTGAATCTTTGCCCTTCTTGAAACAGAGGCTAGATTTGGGATTATTGTGAAGTCCTCCCTAATCAAACTAAATGTTTCCTTCCTCCGTGTAAGTCAAAACTCCAACCTTGGTCTTCTTTTCTTTTCCCAGTTTTGGGGTTTTGGTTTCGCTTTGATCATGAGCAAAGCCTCCTTTTCATCTCTCTGTGTTTTTATGGTTTGGCTTCTTAGGTCGAGTTGGGGTTGTAGTGCTTAAATTCCTCGGGGTTTCCTCCTCATCAAGTTTGGAATATGTTTAAGGTAAGGGAAGTTAGGTTTTCTTTTAGATTTCAAAATAAATTGTTTATCCTGGTATTTGATTGCATATCGATGTATTGGATTGAGTGTATTGAATTGGAGTAGTAGCGTTGCTTTTGGTTTGGATTTTTGGTGTTACATGCTAAAATCAGTGAAAATATGTTATTCCAGCTTAAGCAAAATTAGTCTCGTCCAAGCGAGAAAATCTAGCTTAAGTGAGAATAACATAATTTCACTTTACTCTATGTTCGAGTTGTCGCTCAAGCAAGAATTTCTAGCTTAAGCGAGAGTTTTCTAGCTCAAGCGAGGGAAATTTAGCTTAAGCAAGAGCCTTCTAACTCTAGCGAGAGAAATCTAGCTTAAGCGAGAATGTTGCAAAATTTTAATTCCTTATTTTTAACCTATGATTGACTGAGTTAATTTTAAAAATATGATGCATGAAGCTATGCATGGATGATGTTGGTATTTTGAGACTTGACTTGGTATGTTTTTGTAAAATATGTGATTGTTTTGATATGTGAAATTTGAGATGGTATTATTGATATGTGCATATGAAAATATGATTAAGGATGTAGTTGATTGTTAAAGTATTATTGTGAAATTGTGATGATAATGAGTTTATGAATATATATATATATATATATATATATATATATATATATATATATATATATATATATATATATATATATATATATGTGTGTGTGTGTGTGTGTGTGTGTGTGTGTGACGTAATTCTATAGGTCTCATGAGGAGATTTTATGGTGGTACTAATTTAGAGTATGCATTGGACCATGGATTCAAGTAAGGTGATATTCTGAAACTCTAATGATCATTCACACTCAAATAGAGTAGAATGGTTCATGTGGTGACAGTAGTAGAGGTCCTAGTCTAAGGTAGGATAATGACCTTAGATGATCATGGATTAATCTTGTGTGTGGTAGGGTGAAACTCATTGGCAATGACTCTACAGAGTAGTAAAGACCATCATAAGAGTAAGTCTTCAATGATTCCGATTCCAAATGTATGTATCCGGATAATCGAGTTTAGTGTCAAGTGTTTGTGTGCAGTTATGTGAATTAATTGTAGTTGCACATGCATGAATTATAATTGATATCGTTTAAATGGTCTTAGGACAACTCTTTTGTAAACTAGGTTACCCTTACACTCTGTGCTCTTGTGTTATTTTTCTTTTGTTGCGATGATTATCATTTTGGTGGGAGCAGATGAAGATGCAGGTTTAGAGACAACTTTGAAGGATGAGGAGTCCGTAATTAGAGTTGTGAGGTTGCGATAGAGGTATGAGTAGTTAATACGTTCAATATAGAAATACCTTTAAAAGTTGTGTTATTGTATAAAAAACATATTTTTATAGTCTAAACTCTTAAAGGATCGTATAATTACACTTTTTATTCAGTTAATCTATCTTTGAATATTATTATGTCTTATTTTATTAGTTTTATACTAATAGAATGAGATGTTACATTCACGAGTATAAATATTATGAGATCTGTACCCATCCTCGTTAACATACAAATATAAAAAATACTTATACCCGTTATTCACAGTATCTATTTATAATATTAATTTTTTATGTTACGAATTTTATGCATGAATACTTGTATTACGAATTATTTTTTACATATCTGATACTAGCACTCAATTCTTTATGTATATAATTTAGTCATGTATAATTTTGCATATTAAATATGTAACTTTATTTAATAATGAAAACAAAGTTAAAATGTAAGTACTAAGAAATTGGGTATAAATAATTAATATATTAAGCCTACAAAATTAAATTATTTAGCAACCGTTTAATATCAACTTTTAACGAAAATAATAATGGGTAATATTTTTCCTTTACTATCGAGGTACTTTAATCTTACATGAAATTTTGTAATAAGGGTGGACAATTTTTTTGCTTTAAAAATGTTTTAAAAAATTAGATATAGAAATGAAAAAATAAAATAGTTTTTAAGAAAAAAAAAACTGGAGGGGAAATATTGAAAAACCTATTTTGATGATTCGGTGAGAGAATATGTGATGATAAGGTTTATGAAAAGGAGATTAAATGATGTGACTAATGATGAGACAACGAGAATCAGCGCTTGTCGGCAAATGCGCGTACGAAACACGTCGACGTTTTTTCCATGTGTCAGTTTGAAGTCGATATCACAAACTTCAAATAATTAGCAGAAAAGTTAGTGTATTAAATTAAATTAAAAATATAATAGAAACTTATTAACCAGTATGATGTTGGATAGTAAACTAAAAGTAAGTATCGAAAATTATATATATATAAATTTATATTTTCTGTTAATATTTGACTTGGTAAAATTGATGTAATTACAATAAGAAAATATTTTATAATTTCAATTACTTAAAATCATAATAAACAGAATTTTAAAATAATTATTGGAAAAATAAAAAAAACTTTACATGGTAAAAGTAGAGACTATTTTCTGTAACATTATTATTGGATTAATAAAATAATGAAAAGTGTTTTCTTATATTGCAGACCAGCATTATAGTTTATGTATTACACGAGATTACACGAGATAAATATTTATTTATACATAATTATAATATTTATTATCTGATTTCTTTAAAGTTATAAATTATATTTTTGTTAAAATTTTTGATGCATAAATACTTTAATATATTAAATTTGTTATGAAATAAAACGAATAACAGAGAGGAGAGAATAATAGATAATAGAGAAGAAACAATAGAGAATAGAGAATAGGAAGCAACTCATCTGTGTGTATTATTATTGATAGGAAGAGTCATATTTATAGATACAACATGTAATCCATCAAGGAAACAAATCAACTTAGTTAATACAAATATTTACATAAAGAGTAATGAATCATACGAGTATCAATCATATGAGTAAATGTATCAAATCAATAGACAATCATTAATTCATAACACTCCCCTTTGAGTGACCATTGATAAAAGAATGTGTCTCGTTAAAACCTTACTAGAAAAAATCCTTTGGGATAAAAAACCTAGTGAAGGAAAAAGAGTACAACATTCTGTATTCTTTAATACAATATTGTACATCACATATTCTATTTCTCCCCCTCATATAAACTTCATTAAGGTGACAGAGTCTGAACTTGTGAGTCATTTGCTAAAAAGTTCTTCTTGGCAAAAACTTTACAAATAGATCTGTCATATTTTCAGATGAATGAATTTTTGGATATCTATATCATCCTTTCAATTGAACCAATTGAACAATACACTATTGTCTTCATATATGGTTGTTGATTCCATCTTTGTCGGGGATAGTCACAAATTTCTTGCACATGTTGAATTATAGATCTTAACCAAAAATATTCATAACTTTTCTCGTAATTCTGTATGATTAGACGATGTTGCTACTATGGTTTGTTTCATATACCATCATGAAACCATTATGCTACCACATGTGAACAAACATCTTGTTGTGATCAATCATAGTGACATTGTGAGAATATGTAAAATAACATGCATATACATAACCTATTAGGTCTGATTCTGAATCATTTGGATGAAATAATCTCATATTCGTAGTACCCTTAAGGTAATGAAACATGTGTTTTGCTCCAAATCATTTTCTTCTTGTAGTTGAAGAAATATATCTTGCTTAACAAATTTACAACAAATGCAATATCATATCGAGTATAATTAGCAAGATACATTAGTGTTTCTATGACACTAAGATATGGTGCTTCTGGACCAAGAAGATCTCATCATTTTCTTGAGGTCTAAGAAGAGCATTTATCAACATCTAACGACCTCACAACTATTAGAGTGCATAATGAATGTGACTTGTCCATTTAGAACATTTTACACACCTTAATTATATAAGCCTCTTGATGTATAAAAACATCTTTGTTTAAATACTCAATTTGTAATCTAAAAAAAAAATTATTTTTTCAAGATCTTTCATCTCAAATCCTTTCTTTAAGCAATCAATTGCCTTTGTAAGCTCATTAAGAGTTTCAACGATGTATATGTCATTTACATAAACAATAATTATGGAAAATTCATTCTCGAATTTTTTCATATAAATACAAGGAGAAATAGGGTCATTTTTATACCCTTCCTTTAACAAGTACTCACTAACACGATTATACCACATACGTCTTGATTGTTTCAATCCATAAAGGGACTTATTCAATTTTACTGAATAATCCTCTTTAAAATTTGCATTGTTAGGCAAATAAAATCCTTCAGGGATTTTCATATAAATATGATTCTCAAAAGAACCGTATGAATAGGTTGTAACATAATCCATTAGATGTAAATGTAAACCTTGTTGTACAACTAAGATAATCGAATATTGCAATGTTGTTGCATCCAATACTAGTGAATATGTTTTTTTACAAATCAATACAAGGTTTTGTGAACAACCTTGAGCAACCAATTGTGCTTTGTATCTAACAATTTCATAATTCTTAATTTGATTTTTGCACAAAAATCCATATGTACCCAATGGGTTTCGCAACTTCAGGTGTGCGAACTATACGTCCAAAAACCTTTCGTTTAGTAAGCAAATACAATTATGCTTCTTTGCATATTTTCATTTTGGCCAATCTTTTCTTCGCCAACAGTCTTCAATGATCATTGCTTATTGATCCTCATTGTCATTCGTAGCATTCATCGCTATGTTATAAGTAAAAGTTTCGTCAATGTTAACTTCATTTTGGTTCCATATTATATGATTGATGATATAATTTATTGAGATCTCATCATTTTCAACCATTTCAGGTACCTGAGGTTCTTCTGGAACCGAACCATTAATTATGTCAAATGAATCTTTTTGGGATTTCAACCTTTTTGATTAGATCATTTTGCATATTAGCTCCCTTTCTCATTCAAGAGTTTTTATCTTTGGAACCAATAGGTCTGCCACGCTTCAAACGTGTCCACATGAGTTTTTCAACCTTTTTTTTTTCGTATCATAATAACTAATCATGTCAAACAAGGCAATCATTTTGATTTGTAAACTTCTAGTTTACCATGACATGCATTTCAATTGTACTAATAAACTTGTAGTACAAACTATAAGAGAATGTTGATAATTTCTCCAATACACTTTCTTTTTCAACTCAATCATAGAGATATAAAGATATTTCATATCTTTTTCATTGTTTGTCTCAATTTAATATCCATTTAGACAAATATCATTGAAACTTAATAAGTTTCTATTCAACTTCTTAGTAGAAGTATAATAGCTCTTCTAGAGTCTTCAAATATATTTGTAGTACTATAAATAATACTAACATCGATGTCTCACATTATCAAACAAGAGAAAAATTTATTACTCTTGAGAATTGTATAAGTTGTTGCACTATCAATAAGACACATATCTTTTGGTACTAGTGCAAACATTCGTTTTTCATATAAACGTAAATATCAATATGAGATTTTTTTTAACACTCTCATAATCAATGAGGTGATCAATGCTTCCATTTGCTTTAGCAAAGAAAATAACAATATCAAGATGAGTAGCATCCATATGGCCATAATCAGAATCACCATCTTCATAAGCAAAGTGTGTTTCTATGTTCTTCTCATTATTTGTAAGATGCTTTGGTGTACAATAAGTACAACTCAAATGGCCTTTACCATCGTAATGATAATAAATACTTTCATCTTTTTGTCAATATTTTCACATTTTCCTTTTCCTTTTTTTTTTCACATTATTGTGCCACTTCTGGTGACAAAATGTGTCTTTGAAATTTTCTTTATAACCATGTCCATAATCAAGATCACGATCACGATCATGAAAATATAAATAAAATGTTGCTGCATTCACTTCTGGGAATGGAGCAGAACCAATTTGGACA
>Ga0209589_1012000_pt1 | contig 11931 bp, 11 predicted proteins | sample CowpeawhiteBW_FD_187525 | JGI IMG/M metagenome (GOLD analysis project Ga0209589, IMG submission 187525) | Root nodule microbial communities of legume samples collected from California USA - Cow pea white BW (SPAdes) (version 2) | ecosystem: Host-associated > Plants > Roots > Nodule | place: USA...
TATCTTTTTGACTTCTTTGGCTACATTCCTTATTTTGTTCCCTGTTTCATTTTTCTTTGAAAGGTTCTTTCTCTCTACTTCCACTTCTAAATAAATCATAAAAACGCTTCTGCTTTTCTGCTTCATACACCAGTGTAATAAGGGCTTTTGGCCCCGGTTATTTTTGTCATTCTGCCTCGGTTTTAGAACCGAGGCATATTATCACCCGAGGCCGTAAAAACACCTTTCTACCTCGGTTGTAGAGGGACCGGAGCCATAGGTTCAACAATATTTTTTTTAATTAAAAATTTCGCAGAGCCTTTGGCCTCGGTTATGGTAAGAACCGAGGCCATATACCCCGTCGCCATTCCCGGCAAGGTTATCGATCCACCGCCACTGTTCAATTTTTAGCACCGAAACTGTTTGGTTTCCCACTAACAGAGCAAGAGGAATTTGCAGAAAGGAAATACGATGTCGGAGAGGACAGAAAATTCAGGTTACACTGCCACCCATTTACTTTTCATCTCCTTCTCCTTCTACTTCTACTTCTACCTCTGCAAAGCACTTCCCCTCGCGCCCCATTTTCGTTTCTTCCTCCACCCACCTCACTGCTACTGCGTGCTCCCCTTCGGCGGCACACCGGTCCCAGAGCGCGAGCTTCCCGATCCTTTTGGCGGAGAAGCAAACCCTGTCACCGCCTCCAAAGACTTTGAACTTTGTCGATTCACGGAAGGCGCGGAACATCTCCAGCGGCATGCGCGTTGCCTCGTCCCACTCGAGCTTGTCGAGGTCGAGTCGGAGGACAAGGATGGTGGATCTGGTTGCCGTGGCCGCGAACGAGGCGGGGGCGCTTGAGGACGTCGAAGACGTCCCCCCATTCATGGCGCTCGAGGCGCGACCACGAAGGCGAAGGAGTTGCGGCGACGTTGCAGGAGAAAAGTTTCCACCGGCGACGGCTTGCGGAGACGGTGGCCGGAGCAGCGCAGTGGCAGCACATCGTGGTTGCAGAGCTTCGCGTGGTGGTGGTGGGTGGCTGGAGCAGCAGGTTGTAGAGAGAAAGAGAGAGAGAGGAGAAATGCACCGCGGGGAAGAAAAGGGGGTTCGCGAATTTTGAACCCTAATTAAACTATATGGCCTCGGTTCAATTAATAACCGAGGCATATAGCCCTATTTGGCCCCGGTTCAATGACACCCGAGGCCAAAGACGTAATGGTTAGTGGCATTTTTGAAATATCCAGCCACATTTTTGGCTTCGGGTCTTTGGAACCGAGGCATATAACCCTCTTTTGGCACCGGTTTTTTTGAACCGAAGCATATAACCCTCTTTTGCTTCGGGTTTTCGCTGAACCGAGGCATAAAAGTTGTCTGAAATTACAAAAATGCCACCGCGTCATTATATGCTTCGGTTCCTGACCAACCGAGGCATATAAGGCGAGATAAAAAGCAAAATTTGTACTAGTGATATATTCAGTTTGGATGTTACATCTATTGCAGGAGTAAGTGGCTGAAGAATTGTGATTTCAAGTTGATTAAACAACTATTGTGTCTATCGTTCGGAGGGTAAGCAAATGTAATTTAATTTCCTTTCGATTTCTAAAATTTGAGATGAAATATATTTGTTTTTCCTTACATTGGCATTGTTATGCAGACTGTTCCAGGATTTATTCCTCAAAGGACTCGATCTAACTTCAACAACAATGGGAACTGCTATGCCAAACGTTGCCCCAGGTCTTATCTTCATCATTGCATGGATTCCTCAAAATCTCTTCTAATATTGTATAGAATCCTTATTACTAGTAAAGGAATTTTTTTATGCAACATCTTACTTTCCATCCTTTAATTGTTCGATAGGTATATGATCTAGCAAATTTACTTTTCATCTTCTTTACCACGTCCCTTACCCAAAGTTCTCTGATATTGTGGTAGGTTTAATTTTGGTTATCTTTTCTAGTGTTAAAACTCCTTAAAGTCCATTATTCTTGTATATTCATCATTGAATGAACTGTAGAAACAACTCTTCCATCCTTCCATGATATCATGCTTAGTTAACAAAACATTTTCATCTCTGTTATTGTATTTTACTCTATTTCTCTTCCGGGGCATGTTTGTATATAATTCTCCCCATTTTTTGTGCCTAAAGATTGATATTACCTCACAGCCTAGCTAGGTTTAATGCATACAGACAAAATGTAGCTAATATAAATTATGAATGTTAAGATAATTGATTAGGTAAGTGAAGAAATAGTGATATAGTGTAGCTCAAATTTTGAATATCTAAATTTATTTCATTGCTTGAGTGCTACAGGTACTTTAACCTTGTTTTGGATTATGTGCCTGAAATGGTCTACAGAGTTTCCAAGCACTATATTCGAATGCACCAACATATGTCTATCATTTATGTGCAACTCTGTTTGACTAGGTAATTGTGAATTTATTCATTGATCTTTTCCATTAAATTTTGGTTATGAATTTCCTTGATTGTAGTATTCAGTTATTTGCTTTAACCTTATTACCTTTGTGCTTTTATTGAATGATCATGCTAAAAATCTTATAGATATGTCGGGGTTTAAATTATTTGCATCATGTGATTGGAGTTTGTCATGGGGACATCAAACCCCAAAATTTATTGGTAAGAAATTTTTTTTCTTTAAAATTTCTTGTTTGTTATGTATTATATATATATATATATATTTCTTGCAAGTACAAGATAAAATCATTACAAGTATCATGCTTAATACCATTAATCGAATCAATTGATAAAAAGTTTGCATGCTAAACTCATTTAAATTTTTCATGGGGCAAACGTTTTTAAAATATAGCTATCCTATATGTTATTTACTTGTAATAATATATTGTATTTTGATGGATACTTGTTTATCCGAAAATGTTCTCTTGTTTTGTCTTTTGGTACTCAAATACCGCAAGAAGTAGCATATAATGAACTTAATACCGGTTGTCCAATGTTTTTCTAGTGCAACAATAACTTGATCCCAACAAGCACTAGTATTGAATAAATGACACGTTCTCAAAGTGATGCTTACATGTGATTGTGTTTTGCTTTGCAGCCAATGTTTCCTAGAGAAAGTGGGGTTGATCAGTTGGTTGAGATCATTAAGGTAAAAGTTCTCATGTTCTTTATCATGTTTGCTTGAATATATGTTTTTGTCTTGAGTGTTGCATCTATTGGCTTTGGTTCTTAATCTGAGTGTAACTATGTGTACTGCAGATCTTGGGAACACCAACCATAAAAGAAATAAAGTCCATGAATCCAAATTACACTGAATTTAAGTTTCCTCAGATAAAATCTCACCCCTGGCACAAGGTTAGTAGTTCTTTACTCCCACTTGTCCTTGGAGTATGTAATTCGTAATTACTTGATAAATACTTGTAATCAGAGATCTGATTTAACCACTGTATTTATATCAGGTTTTCCACAAGAAGATGCCAACAAAAGCATTTTATGGAATGCAATTAGGTATTTGTTTGTAGCATTTTATGGGACAATAGAATTGTTTGTAGCATTTTATGGGACAATTCTAGAATTGTTTGTAGCATTTTATGGGACAATAGAATTGATTTTTACCTAAATCATGTCCTAGGAATTTTTCAATTTTACCAAAAAGTGTATTATTGTAATTTTTAGATAGATAAATTAGTAACAATTTTAAAATGTTACATAAAGACAATTCGCAACATTTCTTAATTGTTACAAAATAAGATAATTGATAACATTTATTTAAATGTTAGAAAATATAAAGGTAACATTTTCTTTAAATGTTAGAAAATGTATAGGTAACATTTTTCAAATGTTACTAAAAAGTTAAATTTGCAACATTTTTTAAATGTTAGTAAAAATGCTAATTGGTAACATTTTTAAAAATGATACCAATAATACTTAAAAATGTTGCTAAAACCTTTTGGTAACATACACTATAGATAACATGTGTATAAATGTTACCTTTGCAAATGGTAACATTTTTTTAGGTTTTAGCAACATTTTTTAATTGTTATTATAGTTAATATTTGTAGTAGTGAATTATAAATACTATAATTATATCTATCATTGGTAAAAAAATTCATATTTCATGAGATTTTTCTTGTAAATTTGTTATGAAATTTTGTAAGAAAATATTTTTTTTGTTATTTTTCTACAAATTTTAATTGACATGTAATTCCTTCATGGATAATTATTTCCTACAAAATTATAAAACTCGCAAGTATTTTCTACAAAAGTTTACACGAATAATGTTTTGTGCAAAATATTCTCTAAAAAATTGGTAACAAAGTCTTGCGAACCATTATTCTTAACAAAATTTGCAAGTGTTTTCTAAGCAAAAATTTTCAAAAGAAAAATTAGTAAAAATATGTATTTTTTAGTTATATATATATATATATATATATATATATATATATATTCTACCATTATTTATGTATGTATGTCAATATTTATTACAACTTATCGATGTAGAAATTTAAATTTTTCAATATCAAACAAAATATACATATTTATATTTAAAGGCTTGTTTCAACCTAATTATAAAATTTTATGCAAGATACGTAAAATTTTCAATTGAAGGATACATAATATCCTTAAAAGGTATCTTTCGATTAACTATCTTTTATTATTAAGTATATGAATAAATGATAAAACAACATATATGTCATTATGGAAGAAAGTGAAGTAGCCATCTAAAACGTAAGTTAAAAGTATGATTATCACAAAATTAAAAGAATTGTGTTTAGTAATCAAAGTAACTGTAAATAGAAGAAACGTAAGTTTTAGGCCTTGTTAAAACGAGGCTTCATTCAAAAGGCTAAGTTTTGTTTTGGATTTGGTCTTGGAGTCAAATTCTAGATGAGATTTGAATAATTGAAAATAGTTTTTGCTTTCCACACTCCCTGATTTACTACATACACCAACTTGTCCAAGTAGATACTATCTAACGAATCTTCCACTTTAATTGATACATAGTGTTTTTATAATCAAACTTCTATATTTTATTTATTCTATTTTCGTCTAAAAGTTTTAGACTTTTAAAATATATAGTTTTCAAAATAACTTGATTAACACATTTAAGAAAAGTTTATCTGCAATTTTGCATTAAAAAAACCATACTAACAACGAAAAAGTACTAGCATGAAGACTTTTTATGCTTAAGAAATAATTACTGTTTCATAATAAATATAATTTTTATATGCATATAAAGTCAAAAGATAATTTAAATATAATTACAAAGTACACAAAAATGTGGTATGTTATATTTTAAGCTTGAAAATTTGTCCACGCTTTATAACATTACGAGTGGGTTTGTATTAATTTGTTCATTAAAATTTATTTGATCAAATATTTCTTTTTCAAGATATGTTGATGACAACTTCTTACAATTATTGATTGATTATGTAAATCATTTTTTTATTGAATCAAAGACTATCATATATATATATATATATATATATATATATATATATATATATATATATATATATATATATATATATTCATTTTTTAAAAGAATATATACAGTATAATGCAACATGTGTTGATATTTTATTCAATGATCAACATTCATGTTGTACTGATATTTATTTTTCAGATCATTTTTCCAGTATCGATTATGAAGATAATTTTTTTTTCTTTAAATAGAGTTTTCAACACATTTATTCTTTCAATGGACTTTTATTTCAAAATACTTTGTTTATGCTACTTTTAAGTCGTAGTGATATTTATTTGCAATTAAAGTATAGTTTTTATTTTCTTAGTAATGTTTTAAAAATAAAGGTTATTTATCATTTAAGAAAAGACTAAAAGTTATTTATTAATTTTTCTAGTAAAACAAACTTAACAACAATGTACGACATTAATAATTAACGTCTTAGAATATATGCTATAAGAAAATTAGGACAATAAATATCTTTCTTATTTCTATCACTTTTTTTTTTGTAATTTATTCGTCAAGTTTCACCTTGTTTTTTAGCCACAATACAATGATTAGTAGGAGTGGGCAAAAAATCTAATTTTCTTGATCCAATCCACTTTTGCTCCAATCCAATCCATTTAAAATCCATTTAATGGATCTGGATTTCAATCTAATCACATTTTATATATTTTATGGATTGGATATCCATTTTATAAATCAAGATTTTTAAATATGGATAATCCAAAAAATCCAATCCAAATTTTCAATTTAAATTTTTAGTTGGGTTAGACTAAAGGTTGAGATGGACTATGCTAAATTCAGACTAAGACGAGCCTTGCTCGACGACCTATACGGATTGGGCAGGCCCGACGACCATAAGAGGTTGGACGACCTATACGGATCGGGCCCAACGATCCGAAAAATTTGAGTGAGCCCGATGAACCGAACAAGGCAGGTAGGCCTGAAAATCCGAACGGGCCAAGCGGGCTGGAAGACCCGAACGGGCCAAGCGGGCCCGATGACCTCAATGGCTCAAGCGAGCTCGAAGAACCAAACGGGTCAGGTAGGCCCGAAGACCCGAAGACTCGAACAGGTCAGGCGGGCCCGATGACCCGAACGAGTCAGGCAGGCTCGAAGAATCGAACGGGTAAGGCGGGCCCGAAGACCAGAACGGGTTAGGCGGACACGAAGACCGAAAGGGTCACGCGGACCCGAAGACCCGAACGGACCAGGTAGGACCAATGACGAAAACAGGTCAGGCTACCCAAAGACCAGAACGGGTCAGGAAGGCCCAAAGACCCGGATGAGCCTGATGACCCGGACGGGCCCGACGACCCGAACGAGCCCGAAGACCTGGATGGGGCGGACGACCTGGACGGGCCCGACGACCCGGACGGGCTCGACGACCCAGACGGGTCTATCGACCTATATGGGCCTTACGACCCAGATGGGCACAACGACACAAACGGGCCGGACGACCTGGATAGGCCGAACGATCCGGGTGATCCGGACGGACTTGACGACTCAAACGACCCAGATGGGCCCGACGACCCAGACGAGCTTGACGACCTACACGGGCCTTACGACCCAAATGGCACGACGACACGAACGGCGCGTCGACCCGGATGGGTCCTACGACCCAGACGGGCTCGACGTCCTGGACGGGCCCGACGACCCAAACGGGCTTGATGACCCGGACATGATCGACGATCTGGATGGGCCTGACAACTCGGACGGGCCTAACGACGTTGACATACCCGACGACCTATACGAGCCCCACGACTCGAACATGTATGACTACCCGATTGGGCCCGACTGTTTGGACGGGTCTGTCCCGGTCTTTTGGCCCATTCGGGTTGTCCGGCCCGTTCACGTCGTCGAGCTTGTTCGTGTTGTCAGGCCCGTTCGGGTTGTCCGGCCCGTCTGGGTCGTCGGTCTCATCCGGGTCATCCGGGCCTTAATGACACAAGTTTTAAAAAATTCAATTTAAATTTCTTTTATAAAAAATGGATTTTGGATTTTGAACTTGATCTAAATATTTGGATTGGATTTAAATCTTGATCCAAATATTTGGATCTGGATTTTAAAAAAATCCAAACTACTTTTGCTGAAGAAATGGATTTGGGTCAAAAATCTAATCCAATTATTTAGATATAAAATGGATGTGGATTGGATTATTAAAAATCCAATCCATGCCCACCCCTAATGATTAGAAGAAAGACTCAACAGATGATTGGTATGGAAAGATATTCATTGTTGATGAAGAATCCCTAAAAAAGTTCATACTACACCATTTTTTATTTTAAGCAATGTTAAACTAGACCACGGGTACAAAAATGTTGCCTAAATATAGTATAGAAAACTATTTTATATGCACGAGTTAAGGACTTAAAAGACAACGATTCAAAAAATATTGATACTTTATATCACAATTATGGTTTCAGAATGTGAGATAAACTAGAAAAGTGTGGCTTCAAATACATATAAAAAAAATCTTTGTGGAAAAGCTTTTTTATTACCTCATTCCATTAGTACAAAAATTTAGAAAAATTTCAATCTTTCCTTTTGTAAACGTTGTCGCTCACCCTCCCTCCACTTACTTATCCCTCTTGTGGTTTGTCCCTCTCATGGTCTTTCCCTTTGCTCGTTTGTCCCTTAGATTATCTCTCCCTATGAAGGTCTCTCTCTCCATTCGTCTCCCATTCCGTTCATTTCTCCCTTCACTCGGTTAATATATAACATTCTTCCATCTAGGGAACTTAGGGTTTTGCTTTTGGTTAGGTTAATTTATTTGAATTTGGATTTATTGTTTGATTTAGGTAATTTTCCTTTTTGTGTATATAATCTAGGGTTAATTTGTTTGAATTTGGTTGTTAGTGCTTGTTCCACGAACAAATTGCTTACTCATACCCTTAATTGTTCTTTGATTTTTTCCTTCAATGGGGAGAGAGGAAAGAAACACTCATGAATAATATTTTTCCTTCCATTTGAATCCTATTCCATCACTTTGAAGATGTAACATATTTTGTTAATGTCATGGGTAATGTAGATAAATAAGTAAATGGAAATAAAAAACACTTGTATTAAACTTTCGAGCATTACTAGGATTTCTAAGAATTATTAAGAATTTTTAGTCTATGTTCTAAATTTGTAGGAAATGAATAACCAGGGTGTTCTTGAGGATAAGTTAGAGGTTTTGAAGGGCGTTAGTGGTGCTTTCAGACTAGGAGTTCTCACAACATTAATGGGTTCCACTGGTTATGGAAAAATAACTCTGATAGATGTACTAGTTGGAAGAAAGACCATGAGGTATATTGGTTGGAACATCACAATTTTTGGTTGTCCAAAGAATACCAACATTCCTAAGGGAAAACTACCCTTATTGAACAAATAGGAGACATATTTACATAATGTCCATACATTATGGACAATCATACTAGAGGAAATATTATCAAAGATCAAGGGAAATGTTGAATGCAAGACAAGATTGATTCGGTGTACTTGAATAACAAAGCCAAACATACTCTAATATTGTGTTTTATGGATAAACATGTTTTTTAACCTTATTACATTTATTTTGTTTTAATAAGAATTGTTACTATTTATTATTTTATTTTAGTCGGATTTATTAATGTTTACTATTATTTACTTTCTTTTATCTATAAATACAACCTATCTCTATATTTTTATTTTTTTATTTTGATTTTTTATTTAAATAGTGCAAATCAACGAATTTTATATTTGACAAACATATTTTAAAGAAGTACTTTTGAGAGATTGCATCTCATGAAGAACATCATACACAAATTCAAATTTGACACACATAGTATCATGAACACTTTTCAAATATTGCAACCATAAAAAAAATAGAATCTCATGGCATTTCAATAAACTATTTGACAACATATTTGGGTTACTATAATATGGAGACAAGAAGCAAGCTATGGAAATCAATTACCAATGTTGAGTTAAAGTGGTTAATAAAAAACTTGAACATGATTCGATACAAAAACAAAATGATGTTAACATTGCACAAATGATCAACCATTAAAAAGTACTCAACTTCTTCACCTCAATATACAACATAAATAACCATTAACTGACATTAAAAATTTTGTCCAACCAAAAGTTTACTTCAAAAATTACAAAATAATACCATCTCAGCACACAAGATCCATACCTAACTAACAAGAAGATCCATACCTAACCAAATGGTATCATATATTTTTCTCTCATTTTACATTTAATTATTAAATAAATACCACAAATATTTGCTTTCTTTGTATCAATTTTCTTAAATATTATTACTTAAATCTATTATTATACTTTAGGAAATATATAAAATAATTTTTGTTTTAAGAAATTGTTTCATTCAAATTATAAATCATTTTCTAATTTCACATTTTAAAATTTTTATTTTAAACTTAGAGTTATATAAATCATCTCAACTTTTATTATCAAATTTATACCATATAATATATTTTTTACTCATCATTTCAAATAATCTTACCTTTCCAATATATAATTGAACATGTTTGAATTTTAATTTCTTTATTATGAAAAAAATTTACTATCAACATCATGCACATAAAAAAAAATTAAAATTAAGAAACATTTATCTCACACTTTTTACAACACCCAAAATAATATTTATTTAATTTAAACGATTATGTTTATTTTTAATTTAAAAGTCTAAAATTAAAATTATATTTTCTATTATAAAATATTCTTTTGTTTTATATTTTTCAACAAACCAATAATAACTAAGTTAATTTTAGGGGTCAACCCGTTTTGCCCCGATGGCCATGCGAAAGCAGGTCGGATAAGATTGACGGTCACACGAAAATAAAATGGAAATTATAATTGTCCTGCCAAAAGCGTGAGTCAGCCTACTAGCTCGCCAATATTTTTTTAATTTTTTTTAATTATATATATATATATTAAAAGTATATTGTGAATATTTTTTAAATTTTAATTAATTAATTAATCACTAAAAAAAGTGTTCTTTTTTAGCAATAATTTTGTAGTGGTTATACAAATTGTTAGAAATGTTTTCATTGTGTTATTTTTTGGTTAATCGCTACAAATTATTTTATGTTATTTTAAACTTGAATGTTAGTTTTGTAATTGAATTGTTATTTTTTTTTCAATTTGTTTAAGTGTTTTTATCTTTCTTGAATAAGAGACTGAAATAACGAAGATGCCAGATTATTTTCCTTCTTCATCATCGAACGAGTCTTAGATTCGTATTTCTCTTCTTTCTCTTTCGTTTTCCTCCATGGTTCATAAATATTTTTTCACTCACGAAGAGTAATCTTGAATCGTGAGTCATTGTGTATAAGAAGTGCTTCAAAGGTATTCAACAATTAAGGTTCGATGCAGAACCGCAAGCCATCAATTTTTTCCACTGTCACTGTGATGTTTACGTCACTAGTTAGGGTTGTGATTAAATTGAGGTTTTAGGTAAATTTTTGTGCTCTCTAGTACTTGAAGTATTACATTTTGATTACATTCTTCATCAATTTTGTTTTCTTGTATCTTTCTTATACGTAGCAAGGGATTGAGGAAGCTCAAATTGTTATGTCTCAATTTTCTTTACCAATTTAGCTAGAGAAAAATCAAGCAATAGAACAACTTTAATAGTGATTTTTCTCTTTACGGGAGTGCAATTGAGATGCTTGAAAAAGAAATTAGAGAATTTACTTGCAATTTGAACACTTCATTGGAAGATATATATATTCTCCAAACAAAATTTTCCCGCAACTCCTAATTTTATGAAAAAACGTGAATTTTGTTGAAAGGGGGAGCTACTTCAACTCATATGAAGATGATTTTGATGATGTCCAAGGCTACACTTCATGTGCATTACCAGTTTAGAATTAGTCATGTTTTAGTTAGGTTGTGCATTAGGTTGTTAGTATGAAATTATCAGATGTAAATCAAGCCTGCATTAAGTTGTAATTAACCATCACACTCTTGCTTATGCAATCATGAATTGATTAGCTGTTTAACTAATGGATTAGCTGTGAGTACTGCACTAAGGCAGTGAAAATACACTCACGATAATCGATAGGTAAATTCCTAATCCATTAATGACAGCAGAGAACTCTGTATAAAAGCTGTTTTCTGAAATCTGTTTCAGTATGGGAAAAAATTACAAATCACTGAAAAACATTCTGAGAAACAACCCTCTGAGATTCACAGAGTTCTTAAGCATTCTTGAAGATCATTCAAGTGAAGATTCAAGGAGATTGATGGTTGATTCTACCTTGATGGGTCTAGCTTGAATCTAGGAGCAAATTGACAAATCTGCACAATAATAGGTGTATTCGTTTCTTGATTCTTTTTTATTGTATTTCTGATTACAGTTGCTTCATTGTGTGAAGTGTAGGCCTAGGTGCAATTGCATGGATGCATTGCTCCTAGGGGGAGTTCTTGATTGGTAGATCAAGTTCTTGGGTTTTAGGTTCTAGAATTATATAGGTGTTCTTGTAATTCTTGGATCCTAATTGTATTAGTGGAATCCTCCTAAGTG
>Ga0209589_1012001_pt1 | contig 11931 bp, 4 predicted proteins | sample CowpeawhiteBW_FD_187525 | JGI IMG/M metagenome (GOLD analysis project Ga0209589, IMG submission 187525) | Root nodule microbial communities of legume samples collected from California USA - Cow pea white BW (SPAdes) (version 2) | ecosystem: Host-associated > Plants > Roots > Nodule | place: USA...
GAAAGAAAAAAAAAAAGAAACACGAGGGTCTGTTTGTATTTTTTTAATTTACTTTCTGTTTTCAAATATTTGTATGAAACCATTAAAACATGAAATATAATAAGAAAAAAACCCGTTTAGTCTGCGAAAGAAATAAGAAAAAAAAGATAGTGCAGGATACCAGAGCATCTCTAATAGAGGAAAATGGAATTTTATTTCCTATCTTTATTTAAATTTAAATATTTTCTCTAACCAACAAATTTTAATGATAAATAATTTAACATTAATTAAAATTTGTTATAAATAATACTAAACCATTTTAATAACTATGCATTACCAAAAGTTTTCTATTTTTATCTTTTCACTTATTTCTTTGAGTAAAATAGTGTATTAACTCACACTGTAAAATGAATGTATTACCAGTTAATAAGTCCCTAACGATAAAAAAAAAATTGAGTTTTAATACTTAGGATTTTAAAAGTCATATAATAATGATTTTTAATTAGGAAATTGTGTGAAACCTTTTACAATAATAATACACATTAACTAAGTTCCAATCCACTTTTTCAATTGTGTTGAAAATGATCGATCTAATTTTGCACCTATTTCTCAAGCGGTGCACAGTCATTTTATTAAGAATTAATCTAAAATATCTTACATTATTTTTTGCGAAACAAATCTTTAAACAGTCATTTTCTGAGTTGAATTGATAATTTATGAATTATTAACTTTATACATTAGCAACTATTCCATTATTAATAGGGACAATTTTATAATATATTTAATATTATTAATTGAATTAATCATTTTTTTATTTTCATTAAAATTAAAGTTGGTTTGACATAGAGTTTCAATATCAACCAGGAAGCTGTGGTCTCGAAACTAGCGCAAAGGCTACTGAAAGTTCATTAAGACGTGAAACCAATATAAATTTGTAATTTTTAAAGTATGGTATACTTGAAAGATATACGTTTACAATAGTTATTTTTAAGCTATATTTGTCTCTTTTTTTGTCAGACCTTTTTAAATAATTGAATTTTTGAAAAATAAATAAAATACATTTACTATTGATTTAAATTACAGCAACTTTTTATTATTTTTGTGGGACCTAAATTAAAAGTTATGTCTAGTCCCAAAACTAATTTACACATTAATTTTCTTTTACAAAAATTAATTAGTTATGAGTTATTTTTCTGAGTTCAATGAATATTACTACAAAATGAAATGTACTAATGTCTTAAATTCTTTGACTGTCTAACTCTGGTAAGCATTACTTGCTCTGACTTTTCCCATACACATCACAATAAAGTCAAGGAAAATTATAGAAAAAATGTTAATTAATTAATTGGTTTTGCAAAAATAAAAACAATAAAGGGACATTTTATGTGGTGCATGTTATACACTTTCACCTTACATTTATTTATTTTTGTGGACCACAACACATTGAAAATTAGTGTAACATTTTGACTAAATTAGTATATATGTTCCCTAAATTTGTGTTTGAACCAAAGTGTTAATTGGAATACATCCAAACATTACAAAAATGTAGCGAAAACTCTATAAATATTATTAAATAAATTAAGGTTAAATTACTTTTTTGGTCTCTCTATTTATTATGAAATTTCAGTTTGATCCTCAAGTTTTTTGTTGTCTCAATTTGGTCCTCATTTTCTTAAAAATGACTTAATTTGATCTTCACCGTTAACTTTGATCAAACGGTGTTAAGTCAACGTCATGTGTCAATTTTTGATTTTTTTGAATTTTTTATTTATTTTTTATTTTTGACACGTGTCACTTTACAATTGTGTCACGTGTCAAAGTAACACAATTTGATCCTTATATTTGTTTTTAGTTTCAATGTAGTCTCAATTTTTGTAAAAATGAAGCAATATTGTCCTCCTTCCTTAGATTGAGACTCAATTTAATATTTGTATACAACTTATGATATTCTTAATAAAATTGATGTTTTTATTAAATATTTGTAGAAATATTTTTAAATAATTTTTTTTAGTTTTATTATTAAACAAAGTTAAACCCCAAACTTAATTTCAAAAGTTAACAATTTTGTCATCATATATAAAGGCATTAAGTGTATCATATTATACAAACTTAGTAAAAATTCAAAATCAAATAACTTGTCACACATAAATTTAGGAACTAAATATCAAGTTCAAAACAAAATCAAAATATAATATTTTGTGTAGAATTTAAAGTTAATTTAAAATATTTATAGAAATATTTAATAAAAATATTAATTTTAGTAAGAATATCACCATAAAATTTATAAAAAAAAGTAAATTTAGTGTCAATTTTAGGACGAACAATATTGCTTCATTTTTATAAAAATTGGGACTAAATTGAAACTAAAAACAAATATAAGGACCAAATTGAGTCACTTTAACACGTGACACAACTGTGAAGTGACACGTGTCAAAATAAAAAATATTTAAAAATATTTAAAAATATTTAAAAAATAATAAAAAAATCAAAAAAATTAGAAATTGACACGTGGCGTTGACTTTAACATTGTTTAGTCAAAGTTAATGGTGAGGACCAAATTGAGTCATTTTTAAAAAATGAGGACCAAATTAAGACAACGAAAAATTTGAGAATCAAACTGAAATTTCATGATAAATAGAGGGACCAAAAGACTAATTTAACCATAAATTAAATAGTGAATTAATCGAAAATTGACTAGTTAATCAAGTTGAAATAGTAAATTAAATAATTCAAATTTTTGGTTAAACGAAAATCATTTGCTGAGGTGCAATTCTAAAAGAATAAGTGGAGACGATGGGGACATACATTACAATTTTTTTTTTTCAAAACCATAATACTTTAGTTTAAATAATAGACTTTGTTGATTAAATTAGTATAATTATTGGTTAAAGTTATATTTAAATTATTATGTAAGTCGTAACATATAATATATATATATATATATATATATATATATATATATATATATTGTCAAATCTCAAATAAAAAAATTATGTTGTTAAAAAATCATTTTAAAAAAAAAATCTAAATAATTAAATTGACGAGGTGTAATTTATTTTGATCCTAATGTTACTTATTTTGAACCTAAGAAAAAGTGCTTTGGAGGGTGTACCTTACATGATCATTATTGAAGAAAAACATGACATCATTTGCAGACACCCGCAGCAAGATGCCATACCTTGTCAAGCTAACAAACCAATGTTTTTTTACCATTTCTGTTTGTTTGGGATATTCATGCATTCACCATTTCTGTTTTTTTACAACATACAATTACAGCACATGTTCTGACCAGGTTTAAGTTTGGCCTTTCCTTTCTCTATTCATTGCAAACAATGTCTTATTCTATTCAATTTTGGGACCACCCTCTGCTTCTCTATTATTCTATTAGTCACAACTCTTACCTTCGTGTTCACGTGTGCCATTCTTGTGTAAACCGCGTGAGTTGTTTCGCACACCATTTCTCTTATATTTTTGTTTCCTTCTGCAGCACCTCCCACCACCTCTTTCTTACCTGTGTTACTCTAATTGCTTGCCAAATTAGTGTGCTATCCAATGTTCAGAGGCTCCTGTTCAATTCAACAGTTTTAATCATGGAATTGAAAATGAAAGCATGAAGTCTCAATCTCTTTTTTTTTTAATCAAACTAGTATTTTTACCTGTGGATCGTGCAGGTTTTTCTTTAGAGTTTTATTCATTATTACTAAAATATAGTTTTAAATTATATCTTAAAGATTATAAAAATTATGGGATATATTTAAATCAGAAATGTTGAAGATAACAAAAAATAACGAATAACAACGGAAGCAAAATTCAAATTAATTTTTTTCTATATAGATATGGGATGCACAAAAACACACAAGGAAGACATTAGAGACACCAAAAACATTTTAACATAAAACAACATCGATATGAAGATATGAAGAAGAAACCCCTGGGTTGTGGTTCAATAAAAACTTCTAATAATAATTAATGAATACATTATAAATTCTCTTTGAGTTTCTAAGAATCAACAAAAAAATATTATCTTCATCAATAAGATGGACAACAATAAAAGAATATTTCAGTGGATACTTAACTAAACAAAAAAGGAAACCTCATAATATCAGATGTGGTATAAACATTTTCTTCAAGCTAGTTTCTTTGTATAGATGTGCACATGATACATTTTTTTTGTTTAATCACACAGAAGGTCCCCGTTTTCGTTACAAAATCTCAGTTGGATCATCAACTTCTAAATTATCTCAATTGGGTCCTATTTTCTTAAAAATTTGTTCTAATTTGGTCATTTCCGTTAGGGCATCATTGACGATGTTAACTATGTACCATGTGTCAGCTCGTAGTTTTTTTAATTTTTAATTTTTTTTACTTTTTTTTTCTTAAAAAAAATAGCTGACACGTGCCAAAATAGGGTTTTGCCACGGTCACCTTGTAGTATTTTTTTTAAGTTTTTTTAAATTAAAAAAAATGTCACGTGTCAAATTATAATTTTGTCACGTGTTAATTGTTTATGTGAAAAATCTTGATTTGTTCCCTATATTTTTTATTTTATCTCAATTTAGTCATAATTTCTTTTAAACTAGATTAATTTCATCATTTTCAAATTGAGACTAAATTTAACTTTTATATAAATATTATAATTGTTTTTTTATTATAATAAATATTTATAAAATTGAGACTAAATTTAACTTTTGTATAAATATTTAAAAAATTTATAAATTTGTTTTATAAATATTTGCATTGAATTTTATTTAAAAAAATTGTTTTAATAATATTTGTTATCAATTTGGAGAAGAACGAAATTGATTCATTTTAACAAAAATTGAGACTAAATCAAAATGAAGTAAATGACAAATATATTGATTAAATTAAAAATAAAATAACAAATATATGAATCAAAATGAGATTAAATCAATAATGTGACAATGTCACTAACACGTGACACTACCATTGACATTGTCATGTGGCACAATACTTATTAGACAAGTGACAATTTTTTTAAAAGATTAAAAAACATTAAAAATAAACAACAATAAACTTTTAAAGATTAAAAACAACATCAGAAAAAATCACCAGTTAACAAGTGATACATATATTTAACATGATTAGCACATCATTTATGAAATAAATCTAATTGTTACTTATTTTCAAAATTAAAGACCCGGTCGAGACGAGTGGAAATCAAAGAAACAAATTGGGATTTTCAACCATAAACGAGAATCAACATATTATTTAAATCTTTTATTGAATTATTTGCACGATGTGCCTCATTCGCAACGTAAGAATCAACAAAATATTGTTAGAACAACTTATGTCCATTAACTATGTTGCCAGACTCAATAACTTTTTTTTTTTATTCTAAATGGAATAATTTGTTTAACATCTTCCATGAGTGTTATTTATGAGAAAGAAAAAACACCAAGAAATGAACTCTCACAAAATCTCACAAATATTTTCCTTCTCTAAGTTTAAGATAATTTATATTTTGCCATCATAAACACTATACTGACAATTACAATATCACACACATGTTATTCCAAACAAAAGATAGTCACTTCTATATTTATCTATATTTACTTTATATATTCGTTTAGACTTGACTCAAACAAGAGATCTGAACATCAATATACATCATGTCAATTTTAATTCTGGTACTTCAGAAAGCATAAAGTGCAATTTAACTCGTGTAGAAGAGGTGTACTTTCTAGTACACTTTTATCACGTTCAATAACTCGAAAATGAATGGAATTTTCAAAATTGTTCCTCTCGAATTGGACATATAATTATTAATCAAAGGTTAAATATGTTTTTGTCCCTTAACTTTTAATGAATTTTAGAATTAGTTCATTTTTAAATTTTGGATCAATTTAGTCTTTCATTTTCTGAAATGCGTGAATTTAGTCCTTTAAATAAAATTTTATTAGATTTATTTGATGTTTTGTACGCATTTTAGGATTGTATTTAAGTTGTTTATACTATTTGACATATTTTTATTTTAATGTTAAGTCAAATACTATTATAAAATGCGTTTGAAATATCAAATAAACTTAACAAAATTTGATTAAAAGGACTAAATTCCCATATTTTAAAAGATGAAGGACTAAATTGGTCCAAAATTTCAAAATGGACTAATTCCAAAATTCACTGAAAGTTAAGGGACTAAAAACATATCTAATCCTTAATCAAATTTTACGACAGGAAGTTTTAGCATCGGAAGCAGGAGGGATACAAACAAAACAAGACACGGTTTATCTTAATAAAATTAACATACACATATATAAAAGATGAATTAGTTAAATTTCAATTTCATTTCAATTTCAATTGAGTTATTATTAAAATATTTAATCTATGATTCATAATATTTTTCAATTGATTTTTTGGCATTCAATTTATTGTATATTTTGTTGTTTACATGCTTTTATATAGAAATAAAAAAAATGACATAATTAATTTTGAAGTCTTATAACTTTAGATATTTTAATTATTTTTTTTTTAAATTGTCATTAAGTATCCAAAATCTGTATATTTTTCAATTGAGTTTTTTTATGTGAAATAGGATAACGTAACTCTTTACTTTTGCAAAACTTGAACAATAATAAAAATTAAAATTCTAAAACATTAATGATCTTGTTAAATATCATTATTTTATGTTTCCACATATGGTTGAATTAAAGAACATCTTTATTTATAAAGATAATTGATATTAAAGACATGTCATGTAAATTGACAATAAAAACTTAATTAAAAACATAATTTTAGATACTCAAAAGAACTACAATTTTTAATAAAAATTCAGTTAAAAATACTCAATTTTACGAACCACTTAAAATTTGATTAAAAGTTTTTTTTTCATGTAAATAATTACCCTGCAAAATAAGAATGATATCACCACAGTAATAAAATCAAATGACAGAAAATATAAAAATTTAAAATACTCAACAAAATGTAAATATTTACTCAAATCTACCACAGACTCAAAATTTAATCAAGCAAGTAATAAATTTAATATTTACATTACATTACAATCTCAAATAAAAGTAAATGTTTCATAAGTAAGACAACACATTAAGTCAACAATTTTTTTAATCATTATGACGTACCACTTTTATTGGTACCAAATAATGAAAAATGCGCACTAAAAGTAACTAAAATAAAAATGATTTGAAGTACCTTTCTTCTTGGAATAGCTATCACAACTATCAGCACCTTCAGTTTTGAGATCCCTAATAATCTGAACTGAATGGCTTGTACCTCTTGAGGTCAAGCAAGACACCTACCACCGAGCCAAGACCAGCCAGAATTGATACGATGAGGCAGACCACACTCATCAACTGCAGCGAAATCCATGTCATGCTCCATTTTGGAATCCTCTTTTGCAATATATACATCTCCACAGGAAAGTAGACAGTTAAAGGCCAAAACCCCAATGCACCAATCACTCCCAAAACGTCGTTGAAGAATGGAAGCAACATTGATATAACAGTTGTTATGATCACAAAAACTGTCCTCCAGACTAGGCTAAATATGTTCTGCTTGTAGGGCCGCAAACCAGGAACTGAAATTTTGAATTCCTTGTCAATTTTGGGCCATCTTTTTGCTGTCTCCTTCTCGACAAAGGCAAAGAGGGGTTGGGCATACACTTGGTATGCCCCCACAAGGTGAATTACGATAGCAGCATTAGCCATATCTATAAGCCAAAATAATTTATGGTAACCAAATCCAGCAAGCAGGTTCCCAGGTGCTAAATCTCCAAAAGCAGCATATCCCGTGCAGCCACAAAGCATATAAAATGTTGTCGTCACTGCAATGCTTAACTTTGTAGCCTTTTTCATTGTTTTTACTTCCGATGGCACAGCTTTGATGGTATCCTGTGTAGTCAAAACATAATGCATTAATTAGTTTGGATAAAGCTCCTTGCACACCATGTATATTCATAAATTAGTTGTGACAAGAGGTGAAATAGGAGAGCAGAAGATGAAGTGAATCAGCTAAAAGAAAAAATTGCCTAATTGTAATGTTATATGGGGGTACATGTGATGTTATATATATATATATATATATATATATATATATATATATATATATATATATATATATATATATATATATATATATATATATATCACATTAATGAATTATTTTACATGACAACATTCTATTCTGTTTTTCTTACAAGCACCAAAAAATTTATGTACCTGAATTTCAAGGAGTACGAAAGAATATGAATAGGCGAAGGCTATGTTACCAAGAGCTTGGAAAACACCCCATACTTTTTGGGCTTCAGTCACAGCTTCAATGCCTATTCCAGTGAGGCTTCCCTTGATAGTTCCCGTTTCTATATGAAAACCAGTTATGCAAAAGATGCTAAATGTAAGAACCCATTTTACTTATAGGTCAATTATACAAAGATAAATCATGATTCTAAATTATTCGTCAACTATAGCTCCTAGAATTGATAAACTGTGCACATTTACTCCCTACATAGTTTCTTTGGCATATCTACATGAGCTTAAATTGCACAACTATATGCTTTGATAAGTTCACGAGAGGCAAGTGTTGGAACCATAAAATGTTTTCTGCAATAAACCTATAATTGAGGGGTTATGTACTAAAAATTGTCGTCCAAGAATTGAAAAAAAAAAATACTATCAAAGTGAAGTATATATATATATATATATATATATATATAACCAACCCGTAATTTTGACAATTCCAAGAAGGAGACCAATTATGGAATAGGTGAAAGACATGATTGCAGCCACTATTGAGAGCCACCACATGTTATGAAAATCTGGAATCTGGGAAAAGATAATTTGCATTGCCCCAAAACCGATCATGTATGGGTTACTTGAAATATGACACGAGTTTTCTTCATCAGAGAAATGAAGACAGTGAGACCTTTTAAGTGCCCTGTTAATCAAAACCAGAAAACTTGAAATAAACCGACCAAACTATATAATCCTATCAGTAAAAAGAAATACTGTAAAGTGGCAATGAAGTGAACGAACTATCATGCTGCACGATTCAGCTGTGTGAAACCATTTTAATACACCCTAATAATATGTTAGTGTCATGAACAGAACTAATGTAAGTTAACTTGATGGATTGAAATTTACTTAAGCATTGCTAACAACATTTATTTCAAGATGGATGTCCATATTTGGAACAAAGTATACACATGTAAAAAATCATTTTATTTTATTTTTTTTAATTATTTTGGCATCTTCACTTAATTTTAAAAATGGCTAAACCAAGCAGAATTTTTTTAAAATTTAAATAATTAAAATGAAGTTGATTAAAAACCATTCAAATCTGAAACACACAATTAAACTAAAGATTATTTTAAATATTTTATTTGTATTACTTCTCTATATTAATTATTAAAAAGATCAATTTCTAAATATGATGATTTCAAAGGCATACAACTCACATCATGCTAAGTGAAGCCGCGATTGTGTATCCTACTGCACTTCCGAAAAGATTCAAGTATTGAACAATCCCGCAAAGCGTAACGCTGCGCCCACCTGCAAAATCAACATAAACGCATGTAATGAAACATCATAGTTCAATTTCAAAATGAATGTGATTGGCGATGTATATATACACAGAAATGTTAATTCACAGGAAAGTTATTTAGTAACGTCAAATACAAACTTGCAAATCAGAAAATTAGAACGAACGGCGCATGCTAATTTTGTCAAAAGGAAGTACTTTTGTTAGCAAAGTAGAAAACCACATCATATATGCTCGAATTCCGAAACATATCGTACCTAGAATGGTGCTAACTGCGTCCATGAAAGTATAATTTCTCGTCCCGAACATGGGGTCACCAGTTCGATAACAATCAGCTAGAAAGGATGAAGTATACAAAGTGACAATGCTGAATAAGATCATCACTGAAGGACCAGCAATCCAACCCATCTGAGCTATTGCCCAAGCTAAGGACAGCACCCCAGATCCTACCACAGCTGTAATAATGTGGGAGCTTGTAGTCCAAACATTCCCTGGCTCATGGTAAGGCATCAAATATAATCATTCTTTAAATCAAAGAAACAATGATAGTATATAAAAAATGGTAATTAATGTGTGTACCTGTTCGTTTAAGACGACCATCATCATCGTAATATTCAGGGTCATTTTTTAAAGTAGCCCCATCTATGGAGTCTTCCTCGATGTCATAACCTCGACCTCGCCGGTAACTAACGTTTGTCACTGAATCATTTTCTACCATCTTTGACGACATCTAAAGCGAAACAAATAGAATTGAGAAACTAATTTATCAATTTTATTTTGTTTGTCCAATACTTCATAAATAGATGCATTCACAAATCACAGACAGACTATAAAAGCATGCAACCAATAAGAGAGACAGCTATAATACAACTATATGCATCAGGTTATCGGGTAACTTAAGTAATAATGGTATAGATCCGTTGTGGAATGAAAAGATAGGATATCTGTAGGAGCATAATTAAATTTTAAGGAATGGAATTACCATGCAAAATTTTAGAAGGAAATATAAAAGTCTGAGCCAAAATTTTGCTATTACGACAGAGGATTAGAGGTTCTTACGAAAACCACATTAGACAACTTTACTCTCAAAAAACGGAAAATGTTTGAAGCGTAAACACACCATTTATAGAAAATAACCTAACTTTAGCACTCCATGTATGAAGGAATCCCAAGTCTGTCTTACAGCAAAAACATTCAAGAATATGAACGAAACATTTAAAAATACAGGCCGGATTCTCTAATTTATGAATATAAATCCTACACTACATCTAAAAGCATCCAAGTTATAGAGTTACTCACAGAGAATATGCGCCACACAAGTAACTCGTTATGAGTCACATCCACACCTAAGTTACAATACTATCAAGTTATTTAACTCTACTTAACCTTTGCTGCAGTAGTTAGACATATTTCCCTCTTATCTGTTCCTGTTATATATTCTATTTAAACGTTGCATTTACTATTGGGCCTCTTATATCCTGCTATTCTGTTAGGAACAGGGAGGTTGCCAATTGTTCTGTCTCAGTTAGAGTAGCCACTACAATATTTTAGATCCTTTCTTGTTGTAAGTAATATGGTATAGCAGGTAAGAAAAATAACACACAATTCTATTAAGTACAGATTAACCGTGATTATTAAGAGGAATATGATACACTAATTATATTTTGAAAAAATTGAGTATTACTTAACAATTTTTATTGCTCTTCACAAAAATTTATCATCGGAGTACTACTTAATTCCTTTTAGCTTTTAAATTATTTTCTTATCATGTATGGATTTCAAAATTAGAACATTATAAAATATTTGAAAAGTACAAAACCAATAGTTAGTAATTATTTATAACTTGAAATGTTGGATTTCAATTTTTTTTTTTTATCATTTTATTCAAAATACTACATGTGAGAACGAGAAAACAACGCAAATTCTATTATAAGTTTAATTATTCTAAATAATTTATCTTTATTATTTGTTCAGATACTTTAATGAGTCGCTATGCAAATTTATGAAATTAGGTGAATATGTATATACAAATTATTTATAAATAGATATTATTAATAATAATTAACTAATTGAGCTCGTTAATTTAACATTTCAGAAGAATTGATTCAAAATAATTACAAAAATCATTTAACAAAATTATTCAGTGCAAAATCATATTATCATGCAATGCAATATAAAAAAAATTAAAAATAAGTAAATGAAATTGAAAGTGATTGAAATGCCAAAACTAAAATAAAAAATAATAGTATCATTGACAAAACATATAGACTAATTTTAATTTAGGGTTAAATGATAGAATAAATTTAATACCACAACAAATTCAGGGGTAAATGATATTTGAAAACTAGTTGAACAATGATATATAATTGTCGCAGGATCATGAAAGAATAATGAAAAATTAAAAAAAAAGCATCACAAACTTAAAAAGAAAAAAAAAAAAAT
>Ga0209589_1012004_pt1 | contig 11930 bp, 5 predicted proteins | sample CowpeawhiteBW_FD_187525 | JGI IMG/M metagenome (GOLD analysis project Ga0209589, IMG submission 187525) | Root nodule microbial communities of legume samples collected from California USA - Cow pea white BW (SPAdes) (version 2) | ecosystem: Host-associated > Plants > Roots > Nodule | place: USA...
GGTTAGAGTTATTGACAACTGAGAAATTTCCTAATCTCTACAGGTGGACCCAAGAATTTGTGAACCATCCAATTGTCAAAGAATCTCTTCCCCCCAGAGACCCAGTTTTTGCCTTTTTTAAAGGACGCTATGAAGGCCTTTTGGCTTCAAAATAGATTTGATGTTGTGAGAGATTTAGAATTTCTAAGGAAAATTGTGTGGACTACTTGTGATTGATCAGTTACTATTAGTTAGGATTTGATTTCAAAATTATGGTTGAAGTTGAAATATACGATTTCCTCATGTCAAACAAATAACCAGGGATTGTTGGTGTTGATATTTTACTATTTCAATCAATAAATTTTGCAGCATCTTTGTGTTCCTCGAAGCTGTTGTTCCTAAGACATGAATATTGGAACGAATTGCATGTTTGGTTTTGAAAAACACGGATTCAATGTCTGATGTTGACAAGCCAGTTAGCATTCACTCGAAATAAGGACCAACAAGATTAAGTTAGCCTTCATTATTTTGTCAAATTAAAGATATGCACCAGAAAGTGAGTTTCGTTGCAGAAGAAGCTCTTCAAATATGAAGTAGTTAACTCCATAGTTCTACCAAAGATTTCATGCATGGCCATTCTCTACTCAGCAACTTATTTATGACTAGAAAGTCTTGTGGTTATGTTGCCACGAACAAATGAACCATGTCACTTCAACTTGTGCTCCTGATAAAGAATGTTAGCACTTTGTTAGACAACAATTCTATAATCTTGTGAAAAAAATTTATTCACCTTTTGTTGTTTATTCATACAATACATAATATATTTATAGACCTACATTTCCTTACCATTGTACTCTCAACGGCTATAAACTGTTATAAACGGCTAACTCATTAACTACCTAGACTTCAACGGCTAGTGCATTAACCACTCACAACGGCTAGTCTCTTACAACGGCTAGTTACCCATAATGGTTAACACATTTAAGTTTATTAAAAACCCAACAAAATTCCCCCGTAAATTTAAATACTTCTTTTATTCTCAATCTCCGTTCCTTTATTCTTCATCACAGCTTCCAACATGCAATAACTTTTCTCACATTGTGTTTGTCCCTTTCATGAATAGTTAAGTTCTTCGCTTCCTTCATGATTGACTTCCCTTTCATTTTATCTATGGTCGACCTGTACTTCGCTTTTCCTGTGGCTAACTTGTTCTTTGCTCTCTCAGTTTTGGCATTCTTACTGGCAAACTTGCTCTTCTCTTTGGCTAACTTGTTACTCATTGAATTCTTTGTCTTTGTGGCCGACTTGCTGTTAACTGAGTTCTTATCAATAGGCCGACTTCCTTTTTAAAGATCAGACCACACTCGTGTATTGTTGTGCTCAATCTCCTCATCCATTTCAAGTCGCCACTTCTCATCTTGCACCTCTAGTGCAACTCTCATATCCTTCTCAACTTGTAACTGTTCTTGCAAACTTGAAACATCTTCTTCAAATTCCAAGCGCCGCTTTTGCAAAGCCTGTTTCCTTCTCTTGTAGAATTAAATTGTCTCTAACCTCCTTTTCAATACTCTGTTGCAAGTCTCCTTTTGCAATCTCTAACCTTTGGATTAGAAGCTCTTCTTCTTCAAATTTTAAGTTACTCAAGCTTTTCATGTGCTCCACTGAGCTATCTGAGTAATCCACTTGCTCCACCAACTTATCCGAGCTATGTAGGCATTCCACCAAGTTAACCGAGTTGGCCTCATGCTCCACCATGGTGTCCAGGGTATCTACATGCTCCACCACCCTGTGTGGGTTATCTGCATGTCTCACCATGCTATGCAATCAACTCGGTTATCTTACTAAGCTATCCACACTACTTGATTGTCTTATCGAGTTATTGACTATATTCAGCCTTCTTGTTGAATTCTCCATGCTACTTGGTCTTCTTACCGAGTTCACCACTTGCTTATGCTTGGCTCCCAAGCTACGCGACATCATCAACAATATCGCTTCTTCTTCAACATCTTTTGTGAGGTTGATCGTCTCTTCCTTTCTACTTTCAGATCTACAATCTTTGGCAAAATGTCTAAACTTACCACAACTGAAACACTTGCCCAAGTAGCACTCCTTTGCATAATGACCATACTTGCCACACTTGAAGCACTCAACATTTGAGTTGCTTGATTGACCTCCTCTCCATGGACCTCGTCCTCTTCCGTGCCAATTTCGTTGACCGGATTGTTCTTTCTCTTCTTGTCCTCGGTTTCTACCACCAAGACTGCTTCTTATACCTCCTCGATATCATCCTCTACCTTGAGTGTTCTGAGCTTTCTCATCTTTAATTGACATCTTCGTTTGGAGTAATTGATCAAGTGGCTCCCACTTCTTCTTTTTTCGTTGTTCGTGTGCTTCAAGAGATCCTGGAAGCACTTCAACTGTGAGCTTTGATAGGTCCTTGGACTCCCCAATGCATATACCACATTCTCGAAGTCGTTTGTCAATAACCTCAAGATCTTCTCCACAACTCGGCTAGCGGGTAACGTCTCTCTGTTTCTAGCAAGTTGGTTCACCACGGTTTCGACTCGAGTAATATACTCGGCTACTCCTTCGGTCTCTTTCATCCTCATGCTATCTAACTTGCCTCTAAGTGTTTGAAGCCGCACCTGCGTCACTCGGTCATCTCCCTTATACGCCTTCTCCAAAATATCCCACACTTCTTTTGAAGATTTGGCACTTGCAATCTTCTTGAAGCTAGACTCGTCCACAGTTTGGTACAGGATGTACAAAGCTGCCTTGTCCTTCACACGTGCGTCTTTCAACACTTTCAAGTGGGCATTTGACCAACCTGTAGTGTTGGTTGGTTCATCGAAACCATCTTCAACCACCGCCCAATTTTCTTGGGATCCAAGAAGGGCCTTCATTTTGAGACTCCAATTGTCATAGTTGACAGGCTTTGTCAACTTGGGCAAGGAAACACTGTTTGTAAGACTGACCATTTCACTCTCTTTTTTCTCAAAGACTTAGGTCTCTAGCACTCTTTTTTCAAACACTCAAGCTCTCTAGCTCTCTCTTTTTTTCACTCAGACACTCAAGCTAACTGGCTCTTGATACCACTTTGTTAGACAACAACTCTATAATCTTGTGAAAAAACTTTATTCACCTTTTGTTGTTTATTCATACAATACATAATATATTTATAGACCCACATTTCCTTACCATTGTACTATCAACGGCTATAAACAGTTATAAACGGCTAACTCATTAACTACCTAGACTCCAACGACTAGTGCATTAACCACTCACAACGGTTAGTTATCCATAATGGTTAACACATTTAAATTTATTAAAAACCCAACAAAGACTTCTTTATGAAATTATGTTGTAGTCGTCTCTTGGTTTCAAAACTAGCTTCCCTATTCAACTACATAACTTATCTAACTGGCTATTTCATAATGAATGCACATACTTTTAATCATTCAAAATAATTTATTTTGAGAACGTACTTAACGAAATATTGTCAAAACGAAGAAAAAAATTATGCCCACATAAACTATTAAATTCGGAACATTTATTGTCAGTCTAGCGAATTAGTGTTACTAAAATATATAATTTATATTTAAATTTGTATTTTAGATTATAAATTCTGAAATAAAAATATGTATTACAGATAGTGTTCCATAATATATAATCCAAAATATAAAATTTGTATTTCAAAACATATATTATGAAATAGAAATTAAAGAATGCATCAGATAGTGTTCCATAATATATAATCCAAAATATAAAATTTGTATTTCAAAACATATATTATGAAATAGAAATTAAAGAATGCATCTAAAATATAAAATTTATATTTCAGAACTTACGATTATTTTGAGGACATCGAGGAGTATGAAGAAATTATTCAAGATATTGAGAGTCATTATAAAGACTAAGGTTAATAAGATAAATTAGTACACACAATCGACTGAAAGACAAATCTTATGTCGCTTGATCGATTGAAAGCCAAGTTTTATGAAGGCTAAGAAGCAAAGAGTCTTAGTATACAAAACCTTCACAAGGTTGGTGTTGGTGAAGGATAAAATCACCTTACGGCATTATCAAGAATTTGTTTTATGCATTTTGGACCTAACTAGTCGTAAACCAAAGAGGATTATATCCTACGGAGATGAGGTGAATGAAGGAAAATTTTACCAAGTACTTATTTATGAAATAGATGCCATAAGAACGTACATGTAACTCTTTAGAAAGTCACTCGTCCTTTGCCAAAACGCCAATCAAAGGGAAATGCAAATTGATATTAACGAGATCAAGAAGAAAATCAAGGAGAATAAAACAACAACCATATTGGAGACTTGGTGGATCTTAACTGCTCAAGCCATGTGGACTTTAAAACTCCTAAAGGTAGTTCTAGGGTAGTAACTTGTAATTTATTCAAATTTGAATTCAAATCTTGTAATTGTCCAGAAGAGGGTCAGAAAATATAAATAGGTTTATGTTATGTTTTACAAGGGTGACAAATTGTGAAATAATTCATACATTCTGAAACGCCTCAAACAGGAAAAATGACTAGCATAGTGTTAGTTTTACAATTTAGGTCACCACTTTCATTGATTTATGTTACAAATTCCTTTGCTTTCCTTGATAATTTATTTTCTGCAATATACTTTATGTTCCTGCTATTTTATTGCAATTCCGTCGACCATCACATCTACCATTCTGAGTTTAATCATTCGTATTATTAACCTCATCTATTGTCATTACATTTCATCTCCGTTTTTGCCAAAAATCCAAAATAAACAAAAAAAAAATATTGACTTTTGTTATCTAGGAAATTCTTGTCGAAATCCAAGTAAGAAAGCAATTAAATTCCTTCAAATTTTATCCTTGGTAAATTTACTTTACTACAATTTACATTCCTTCAAATTTTTGTCTTCATCTATTTCTTCTATATTTTTACCTTTTTTCTCTCTATCCATCATTTCATCTCTAAATACAAAAAATTCAAAAAATATGATTTTTGGAGAGAAATGCATGAATTCCTTATTAAAATACACATTAAAAGAGAATTCAATGACCACAATATAATTATGACATTAATCCACAATATAAGTGAGTTATTCATCCAATTTGTGCTGATAGTGGAATAAAAAACATCAACACACTCCAATTTGGATTAAAAACAATAGTTTGCTAGCCCAATTGACAAAAGATTCATCGTCGAGTTGATTTGATTCAGTTTCAAGTACATTATTTATTAGATTGATTTATTAATGCAAAATCCTTGATACACAACATGCTTTTCAACCCAGATCTTTTATAATTTCTTCTCTCTAATATTTAATTTTGTTATTGTTTATTATTAAAATTATTTCTTCTAATTACTATGGTTCTTACTGAAAAAGAGAACTGGTCCTTCGATAGTAGCAGATCTTGATTAACTTTTTAGGGGGAGCCAAAATAATACAATCAAAATTTATATATTTAATTATTGTCACTAAGGTAAAGATAATGAATACATAATTTAGTATAACCATAACTATATAAAGAAATAATAATTATTGTTATTTATTTTTTTATATTCTTGAACTCATCAATAATTGGACCTTAACTAAAATTTCCAATTATTTATTTTTTAATGTAAATAAACAAATTGTCAACAAAAAAATTCACGTTCCATCTTTATTCAATAATCTTGTTTTGATAATTTTCACTAAAAAAAATAATTTTTCTATTATAGTAATGGCTCACTTGTAATTCTTTGAACTTTAAGAAATAAAATTTATAATTGGATAATTAAGTGAAGTATCATGGTTCAGAATATATGTGAAAAGTTGAATTTGTTTTGTTTTCATCTTCACACAATTTCCTTTTTTATCATTTTTAAAATATAATTTGTTCTTTTATTCTTTTCCAATATATTTTTTTTAAAGACTAAGACTAAAGAATAATTTGTCATAATTCAATAAAAAATTGAGACGTAAATACTAAAGTAAAAATTCATGATAATTAAGCTACAAGTAAAAATCAGTTATGAAAAAAATACATAGTACAATATTTTTTTCTTCTATATTCTTAAAAATGAATATAGAAAAAGCTCGTTAGATAAAAAATAATTTTAACTATTAAACTAATATTTTATTATTAAATAAGACAAAAAAGTATATTTTTTCAAGAAAAGAAGAGATCATATAAGAAATAAGAGTAGAGACAACGATTATTTTTTCTCTTTAAAAATACAAAAAAAACAAGTAAAAGTAAAAGATGATAACAATATGTGGAAACTCATGAGACAAATAAAAAATATCTAAATAATTTGTTTTATTCTTTATTATATTTTATTTCAAATTTTATTATCAATTAATATTAAATATTATGATTTATAAGTCAAATAAAAAAAATTAATTTAATTTTCTTTGATTTTGATATACTACACATAATTCAAAAAAAATTAAATACTATACATAATTTAAAAATTTTAAATATTTTTAATTGCATAAATTATGAAAAATTGGCCCCCCGTCACTATCTTTCGAGATGACGTAGAAAGATTGATCATGGATTGAATAAAAGGAAGAGTCATCTGTAGAAGATTCTTCGACACTCAAGTCAGTAAGCACAAAATATATGAATATATAAAGTGAGTATGTATAAGACAAATTGAGTGAGTATTCCGTGTGAGATTACATTATATTTATAGACAAAGGTGGACAAAAAAATGTCAAGGTGACAACTAAATATCAAATAAATTAGTTTGTGGAATACTCACTATTGGTTTTATTTATTCCCATTGCGGCATTATTAGATTTAATGGGATGCTCATAATTACATTTATTATGGTATGACATTTGTAATATATATTATCATAATATTTTTAGTTATGTTTATTTAGTATTATTTTCCAATTCAAATGGAAGGGAAGTACATAAGCCCCCAAGCTCAAAGCTCTATAAGGTGAGAAAACTGTTAGAAGTGGGTTTTAAGCCTAACTTAACCCCACAAAACTGGCTTGTAAGGTGAGGTTTGCACCCCACTTATATATTGTTAATTGGTTTTATTTTTAGTTGATGTGAGACTTCCAACACACCTCCTCACGCCGAGGTATATTTATCTCGTGCGTGGGACAAGAAATTAGTGGGTGGTCCGTTAGCAGCCCGATATCGGGTGGAACATAATGTCCAAGAAAGCTCGCTAGGATAGGATCTAACCTAGCTCTAATACCATGTTAGAAGTGGGTTTTAAGCCTAACTCAACCCCACAAAACCGGCTTGTAAGGTGAAGTTTGCACCCTACTTATATATTGTTAATTGGCCTTATCTCTAGTCGATGTGAGACTTCCAACAAAAACAAGTTTGTAAGTTTCGGTACAATCGAGTTTGAGTGTCTTTGTACATTTTTAAATTATCCTTGGTCGTGGTCTTTAACTTTTCTTATTTTCAAGTAATGTGGTAGCTTGCTTTTTAACACACTTTTGACCATTCATTTGTGGTTGTTGTTTATTCAAACAACCTCCAATTGTATTTCCGTACCTTGGTTGGAAGGGTGATGTACTCACGTTATTCAACTGTGTCCTTTTTAGGTCAAATTATCTTCAACATTGTTCGGTCGTTTTAGCGAATTTGGATCAATTTTTCTACCACGGTTTGTAGTGAGTAACTCCACCTTGGTTAGTAGAGCTCGAATTAATTCACTACCTAGATTTTGGATAGATTCACTACCTCGGTTAGTAGGTTTTGTCAATGCACTTTGTTAAGCATTTTATCTGTCATTTTTTCAGTTAAATTTGAGGAAATATTTGTTATAAATGAATTACAAATAGGTGAGAATAAAAGGAGAAGGAGGAGGAGTAAGAGCGGAGGTGGCGACAATGGTGGAAGCAACAACAACAACGATAATCATGACGATGAAGGCGATAGTGATAGCAGCAAAGGCCACAACGATAGCGGTAGACCTAGAGGAGTAAGAGGGTGAGAGGGAGGATGAAGCGGTAAGAGAGGCACGGATGGCAACAACGACAATAGGTAGGAGAAGGAAAAGGAAAAAGAGGAACAAAACCGTAATATTTACCATCAGATAATTATTAATGGAGTTTTTTCTATTTGTCGATCAAATTTATCGACAAACATTTTACCGATAAAGTTTTTGTGATGGTTTTCCTTTTGTAGTGAACTAATTTGCCTCTTAATCATAAAAGTATTAGATACAAATGAAATTTAAAAAAAAAAATAGAATGTATAAATGTACAAATAATGTTAAGGCAAAAGGACTTGTTAATGGTTTAGCCATAAGTAAAAAGGTGTAATTTGTTTATATATATATATATATATATATATATATATATATATATATATATATATATATATATATATATATATATATATATAAACTAACATGAAGACTTTATAGATCTTGGAGAATAAAAGAAAATATGCAAATATATTTTAAAAATATTGGTTGATTGTGAATAAATATCCATAATTAATCAATTACTAGTTATGGTTGTGTATAGGGATGTCAACGGGGCGGGTAGGGTACGGGTAGTAGCTCCCCCGTACCCTACCCGCTAGATAAATATCTGCCCTGTACCTGTATTCATATCCGTCGGGTATCCGTTATGCGGGTATCCGTCTATTTTTTTCATATTCGCGGGTATCCACGGGTACCCGCGGGTATTTACAAAATTATTTAAAAAATAAATATTTAATCATAAATTCAAATAAAATAAAATAAAATACATCACTATCATAAATTTTAAATAAAGTTCAAACAAACTTAGTCCAAATAATCATAGAAATAAATATTAAATGACGTTCAACACAATGAAACTTCCTGATTCTTGAGAAAAGAATTAGGTCAGAATGTTTTTTACTAATATATATATATATATATATATATATATATATAAAGATATTTTTATGAATTAAAGTTTAGCGGGTACGGGTATCTACGGGTAGGATACTATGATATCCGTATCCGCCCCGTTAACATGCGGGTATCAAAAATACCCATATCTGTAGGTAGCGGGTATCCATTTTTAATATTCATTTTCTACGCGGATACCTGCGGGTACAGATATTTTTGACATCCCTAGTTGTGTATCATTGTCATGAAGTGGGATATCATGAAAATATATGATACAAACTTATTTTACGCTCTACCACGGAAATACATATTATTCTTATAATTATTATTTTTACTAAGGTTAAGTTTCTTAAAAATTTATTAAATTAAATGATTTGTCATTGTTAAATATGTATATATCTTTAAATTTGATGCAATGTGACAGTAAATTTGTTATACCAGAGACAAACATACATTGTCATATATATATATATATATATATATATATATATATATATATATATATATATATATATATATATATATATATATATAATAGATTATGAATCATATAATTTTTATACCATTGTAATGTTATGAAAATACATTAAATAAATTATTATTTCAACTTCTTTTAGATGTAGCTATTTTTTTTTGTTAAGGTTCAATTTCTAAAATTTTTCACTAACACAAAAATGGCTTTTAACATTTATTATTTTCGGCTTTTAACATTTGTACAAACTCCAACGTCATATTGGATGACGTTAAAATTAACGTCGAATATAAAATTCGACGTCCCTTAACGTCGGTCGTAGGGAATACTGATGTCCCTTAATGTGAGTCCTGGATAAGCCTCGACGTTAGTTTTCTTTGAAAGATTCAACACCTTCAGCAGTGAAGTTGAGGAACAACATTGCCTGCCAATATCAACAATTTAAGTTTCTTGAACACAAGATAGAATGTGCACACAACCAACAAAGGAAATAATAAATATTATGGAACATGAAGTGTAGGAGAAAGAAAACTAGTTTAGAAAAATGGGAGGAGAAAATGGAACATGAACCGAGAAGGATGAACTTGTAATAGACATTAAATGGGTGACATTATAGCCCATTTTTATGTTAATGTTTGTAATAAGATTTATTATTTTTACATAAACTCACACCTCCAATTTGAATGCAATATAATGGTGAAGTTACTATATCAAAAACCACATATGCGTTATATTAAAATTTCCTTTGTTGTTGTTCCTTATTCATAAAGTTTGTAAATCTTTTGTAATATATGGAATAGTTGCGTAGCCTGTATCAGTTCCTTTGATCCAACACCAGCCAAAAGGCTCTCTCCATGAACAATATTATTTTACATGTTTTTCAGTTGTAGCTCTCAAAATTTAAGAATTCCAATAAAGAGTTAAATATATTTTTAATCTTCAAATTTTAATGTTAAATTGAAATGTATCTATGTTCAAACTTTGATATATTCACTACATTAAAAATGACTTTAGATAACACTAAATGAGATCAAGGATATAAAAATATGGTCTAAATATAATAAACGCAACACTTTTTTAGACATTACATAAAAACTAAGATAAGTTCATCTATAAAAATGTAGTCTAAAATACACTAAAAATTAAAGTTTTTAGATTATAAATATTCTCTCCCTCGTTTTTTGGCTGAAAATGCAATCAGTTCCAAAAATGCGACAATTTGAATTTGTTCCCTCCCTTTGTTTTTAGACTAAAAATGCCGAGATCTTAGTGCTGAAGATATGAAATTTTGAAAAATACATACATCAAAATAGTTGCTTGTTATGAGGATTTTAAGCAACAATTTTAAAATTGTTGTCGTATTGAAAATAATGACTTATTACCTACAACAACTATGCTCACCTAGACCACATTTAAAGAATTGTTGTCTACACTTTAGACACAGTTTTTATGGTTTAAGTCACAATTTTGTGTTGATACCTAAAGTGATTATTTTTTTTTAGTGATTTTTGTTCCGACCCGACCTAAGTCCATCTGGCAGCATCATTAGGACCAATTACCGCGTTCCCGAGATATTGTTCGCTTTGGAGAGTGGACCTCTATCACAGTTTTGTCCTTAAAAGAAACTTCATAGGATGAAAAGAAGAAGGAGTATTTAAATTGTGTTTGACCTCAACTCCTAAGCGATATATGACTTATTGGGTGTACAAGCTTCCCACTCGAAGATAATGGGAGTTGTCATTGTCAGCTCCACGATGGTTGCCAATTGTTTCAACAAAAAATTGAGCTTACTAGAGAAATTTTTTTAAAGAACTCTCCTTATCTATCGTCTATCATGAAAGAAAGAGCACTGAGGCTAAAAAAATAGTTCCATCTAATCTTGGGAACTAACCTTTAATTTATAGGCAAAAATAATTACAAAAATAATAACTGACTCCAAATATCTTTTCTATACAAAATATATTTAATAGAATATCAATAAGTAACAAGACAGGTCAAATTCATATATCTATAGACTTTAGATCACCTCGAATGGAACTTAATTTTTAAAGATGAATAAAACATCCAAAGTCAGAATGTTGAGGAAATTAATTAAGTGAAAATGTTGAAGGAAGTTACAGACATAGAAAGAAGAGTACTTGCACAATTCGAACTTAACTATGAAAACTTCCGCCACACGCTTGTGACGAACTCTACGACGAATCAAACTATAATAATGCATTGTGACTGAAACATAAGTGTTCTGTGTCGATAGTTTCAACTACGGGTATCCATAATTTATTTTTTTCATTTACTGAAAATTTAATAATTCCCACTTTTAAATTTAATGAAGATCAGTAAGAATCCAAATTCCGTAAACCAGTTCCTACGAATTTCGATTTGTATTTTATTTGTTATTTAGGTGTTGCTGATGATGCAATCGCTTACATAACTTCTATACCATTGACCAGGGATCAAATTTTCTTTTATTTGGCTTCTCGATTATTCTCATGCACCACATTTATTTATTGATTTATCCCTAGACACATTTATCATCAATTATTTTTTCGGTATATATATATATATATATATATATATATATATATATATATATATATATATATATATATTTAAATATATATATTTTTTTATTTTT